>Ga0310695_10010544_pt1 | contig 13469 bp, 13 predicted proteins | sample RumenRJG_04DNA_FD_203882 | JGI IMG/M metagenome (GOLD analysis project Ga0310695, IMG submission 203882) | Bovine rumen microbial communities from Lethbridge, Alberta, Canada - RJG_04 (v2) (version 2) | ecosystem: Host-associated > Mammals > Digestive system > Stomach > Rumen | place: Canada...
CCGATTGAGGTGCAAACAAAAGACCGCCTACAATACCTGCGGTTACTCCGGCTAAAATGCCTATACCAAATAATAAACCTTCGTCGTCTCTTGACATATACCCTCCTGACTTTCCTTAAGTTTATCATGTAATAAAAGATTTCGCAATAATAAAGCACCTTAAATAAGTCGTGTATTTGCAAAAATTAACTTTTTTGTAACTTAAAAATTTGACCTTTTTAAGGTTAAGTATAAAATATATTTTATGGACTTTTATGAAGAAAACAAACAAGCCTTTGAGGAAGTAAAATCCCGAATTGCTTCAGAACCCGATAATCCCGAACATTATCTCGTCTTGGGAAAACTTTGCGTGCTTGGGGATATGTGTGAAGAAGCACTCGATTGTTACGACAAACTTCTTAAAATTGATCCTTTAAATATACAGGCACTCGTCAATTCCGGAAGTATTCATTTCTTTTTAAAAGATTATGTTAAAGCAATTAATTTTTATTCAAGAGCTATGGAAACAGATCAGGAAAATGTTTCCGTTTTATACAATCTCGGTAACGCTTATGCCGAAATCGGAAAAACAAATCAGGCAATGGAATGTTATAAAAAAGCATTAAAATTGGATAAAAGAGATCCTGAAATATATAATGCTCTTGCACTTCTTCATGAAGATATGGAAGAATATCCTGAAGCAGTAACTAATTTTCAAATGGCATTATCCTTTGATGTGGATAATCCGACATACAATGATAATATTGCAAGTGCTTTTGTAAAAATGAAAATGTATGATGAGGCAATTTATCACTATAAAAGAGCGCTAAAATTTTTGCCGAAAGATGAAAAGATATTGCTTTGTCTTGCAAACGCTTATTCTTCAAATAAAAATTACAAAGATGCAAATGAATATTTCGAAAAGACGATTGAAGTTTCTCCCGAATATTATAATGCTTATATTTGTCATGCCATATCTCTTACCGAAGAAGGAAGAATCAACGAAGCGTCCGAAAAGTACGATATGGCAATAAACTTAAATCCGAATATTTCAGGGGCGTTCGTTATGAAGGCAAATCTTCTTGTCTCCGAAAAAGAATATGCAAAAGCAATTGAATTGTATAAAAAAGGTATAAAAGCAGAACCAAAAAATCCTAAAATATATGTATATGCTGGAAATACATGTGTTCTAGTTGATGACAAAATTTCCGCAATTAAAAATTATAAAAAGGCGTCCGACCTTCTTCCCGATAACAAACAAACAAAACTTTTGTTATATGATACGGTTTGTGATTATCTGGACAACGTAAAAAATATTAAAAAGGAGAACTTTAAAAGTGCAAAATAAACCTGTTATATATCCGATAGAAAAAATTATTTCGGTTTTATCATACTATACATTCGGAATAGTCGGTTTTATATACATAATAATCGCATTAATTATGAAGCAAGGTCTCAGACCTTTTATAAGATATCACATTTTTATGTCTATATTTCTCTCTCTTCTTATTTATGTAATTTCTATGATTTTGATAGGCATAATAAATATTTCGGGATTTGTTCCTTACTTGAATGCACTTGTAGGAACAATATCTTTTATATTGCAAAAAGAGTTTTTAAATCTTGGAATCTTCCACTTTTCAATAATAAATCTTTGTATAACGGGCTTATACACATATCTCTCAATCGGTGCAATTTTAGGGAAATATTCGTATTTGCCTTGGGCTACCAAAATAATAAATGAAAATTTGAAAAATTAATTTAAAAAATTAACTTATTGCAGAATATTCCGTCCAAATGTCCGAAAATTCTTTTTCGACATCGACGAAAGCATCAACAATTTCCGAAACGAATTGTGTTCCTTTACCTTCTTTAATTATCTCGACGGTTTTTTCGTGGGAAGTTGAGGGTTTGTACGTTTTTTTCATTCTAACAGCATCGTAAACGTCAATAAGAGCCATTATAGAGGCTTCTAAAGGTATCTCGTTATCTTTGAGTTTTTCGGGATAGCCGTTTCCGTCAGGTCTTTCGTGATGGTATTTTGCAATATTTTTGCTAAGTTCAAGAAAATCATTTTTCCCGAAAGTTTTTTCAACATTATTTAATGTATCAAAACCGATTTGTGTATGTGATTTAATTGTTTCAAATTCTTCAGGAGTAAGTCGCCCCGGTTTTAATAGAATTTTATCGGGAATGCCGATTTTTCCTATGTCATGTAAAGAACTTGCAGGAACTATGTTCTCCAAAAATTTATCGGTTATAACTTCTGAATACTTAGGATTTTTCTTTAATTCATTTGTAAGTAAGTAAATATATTTTTGAAGACGTTCCAAATGGTAGCCTGTCATATCATCTCTTGATTGAACCATTTTTGCCAAAGCAAAAATCATTTCGGGAGATTTTTCGGTTGCTTTTTTAGTTAATTCGTTTACGGCATTTGTCAAATCTTTATTTTTTGTTCTTGCATTTCTTATAGTTTCAGCCAAATACAATCTGTTTGAAATTCTTGTCTTTACCTCTGCTTCATTAATCGGTTTTGAAAGATAATCGGTTGCTCCGCATTCAAATCCCGTAACGGCAATATCTCCGTCTGATAAGTCGCATAGCAAAAACACAATTATTTCTTTAAATTTTACGGATTTACGGATATATCTGCACAATTCAAAACCCGTATCATTGTCTGATTCTGCATCAATTATTATTATTTGAGGATTTATTTTTTGTATATGTTCGTCAGAAATTTCTTCAAAACCTGATGAAAAAATTGTGTAATTCTCTTTCTCCAAAATTATTTTTAAAAATCTTAAATCTACCTGATTTTCGCCAACAATAAGAATTTTTGCCATTTTCCGATTCCGTTTAAATTAGTAATATTCTTGAATAATAATACAGAAGATGTTTTAGGTCAAAATATAAAAACATTCTACTCAATATGTGATATAATAATAGTATAAATTTTCAGTTTGCTTGGGAGTAATTTAATGGAAAAGATTGAAGTAAAAGTTTGCATGGGAACTTCGTGTTTCGGCTTTAACGCTTCTCATTTACAAGAGTTAAAAGAAATTGCCGAAAAAAAATATGCGGGAAAAGTTCGTGTTGAAGGAAGTCCTTGCGAAAGATTTTGCTCCGTTAATTGGGAAAACATAAAGTCACCGTACGTTACGGTTAATTCGGAAGTTATTGCCGAAGCAAACGTTGAAAAAGTTATTGCCGAAATAGAACGCCAACTTTCCCTTAATAAATAAAGGTAACAAAACTAATTAATAATTTCGGTACTCAAGGTGCTTTTTCTAGCCATGTATCTTGAGTAAATGTTTTGATATCTTTCGTCAAATTGGTTTGCAACTTCTCTCAAATTCTTGTTGTTGCTGAAAAGATTTTTTAAATGGGTAATTACCATAGAAATGTTGTATAACATTTCTTTCATATCAATGTCTTCCGAAACGTACATTCCTAAATCGGAAGCCAATCTCTTGATGTCAAAGATAAGTTCTTCATCGTAATATGAAACTTTAGAAGTTTCTGCCTTTGTTTTTTCTGCTTTTTTTGTTTTTTCTTCTTCTTTTACTGAAATTCCGTTTGCTTGTAAAATTTCTTCGGCTTCTTCGTCGGATTTGATGCCATAGACACTAATCCCTGCTTCAACCAATCTTCTTTTTAAAGAATCCGAAAGGTTGTAGAGGGCTAATGCCGTGTTATTGTAATTTATGCTTGATATTGCATCTATTTGCATGACAAAAGTACCGTAACTTATATTACAAATAAATATTCGACAAAAAATAAAAAAACTTTAGAAAAATTTGCAAAATATTAAGAAATGTAAATTTAAAATTTCAAACTTTTGTAAAAATCATACTTTGAAAATTCGGAAGAAAACATGTTTAAGGTAATATAAAATCAATAAGTCTTATTTTTATTAATTGAAAGAATAGTGAATGGCAAGAATAATAATGATTTTATCCGTATTTTTGAGTTTTATGACTCAAAAAGCATCAGCAATAACAGTAGATGAAATTGTTGAAAATTATGTTGCAAAATTTACGGATAAGATTGCAGAGTTGGTATTTTTCCCAATCAGTATATTTGGAGCAAAGATTCCTATAATTATATTGTGGATATTGATTGCGGGAATATTTTTTACTGTTTATTTCAGAGTAATTGCGATATGGGGTTTCAAGCATTCTTCAAATTTAATATCTCAGGCGAGAAAAGAAAATGACGGAGATGGTGAAGTTTCGTCTTTTCAAGCTCTGGCAACCGCTCTTTCCGGAACAATCGGCATGGGAAGTATCGCAGGTGTTGCGATTGCAATTTCAATAGGCGGCCCAGGTGCGGCATTTTGGATTTTGGTCGGTTCAATTTTCGGCATGTCATTAAAATTTGCTGAAGCGTCGCTTGCCTTGATATACAGAACGTTTAACTCTGACGGAACAGTATCCGGCGGACCTATGCACTATATTGCACACGGTTTGACAAGAAAGAAAATGAGATGGTTAGGTCAACCTTTGTCTGTGTTGTTTGCTATTGTTTTTATAGGCGGTGCATTCACAGGCGGAAACCTTATTCAAATTAATCAAATAACACACCTTATAGTCGAAGTTACAGGTGGTGAAAGCAGTTTCTTTTACGATAACGGCTGGGTAATGGGTGTTCTTTTTGCTGTTCTTGTCGGAATGATTACAATCGGCGGGATTAAAAGTATATCAAAAGTTACCGAAAAAATAGTACCTTTTATGTGCTTATTGTATGTAATTGGTTGTATCGGAATTGTTTTAACACATATACCACTTATTCCGCATGCAATATCCGTAATATTGAAACAGGCGTTTTTCCCTGAATCTGTTGCGGGCGGAATTTTTGGAACAATAATCATAGGTTTAAGACGTTCTGTTCAAACAAATGAGGCGGGAACAGGATCTGCACCGATTGTATATGCTACTGCAAAAACAAGCGAACCCGTTTCACAAGGTTTTATTTCTATGATAGAACCCTTTATTTGCGGTATGCTATGTCTGTTAACTGCCTTTATCGTAACTGTTACGGGAACTTATATTCCTTCTGTTCCCGGTAAAATTGAAGGAATAGAAATGGTATCATCTGCATTTGCAAGTGTATTTCCATTTTTCCCTAAAATTTTGACTGTTGTTGTTCTGTTGTTTGGCTTATCAACAATTATTTCTTGGGCATATTACGGTCAAAAATGTTGGAACTTTTTATTTGGCGAAGGTTTTAAGCGTTCAATAGTATTCCACATAATATACTGTCTTATAATAATTATAGGTTCGGAATTGAATGTTAAAAGTGTTATCAACATTGTTGATGCAATGATGCTTTCGACTTCCGTACCTAACATAATTGCAATATATATTCTTGCTCCCGATATTAAGGAAGAATTGATAAAATATTGCGAAAAATTCGGTATAAAAAATCCTTTTGGAAAAAATTCCGAAAACATTTCGGAAAATAATTGTGAAAAAATAAAAAAATAAACAAAAAAATATTTATTATTTATTTTTGTTTGTGTATAATTAAATTGTCATTTCTCGGAGAAACAAAATGCAAATAGAAGAATTACTGGAACTAACAATCAAAGAAGGTGCGAGTGACCTTCACATATCTGCAAATCTGCCTCCCGTTATTCGTGTAAGCGGTAACTTGGTAAGAACAGATTATGCACCTTTATCACCTGCGGATATGGAAAATTTGATTTTCCCAATGCTCAATAACGAACAAAGAAGAACTTTAGAACAAGTATGGGAATTGGATATGTCTTACGGTATCCACGGACTCGGAAGATTTCGTGTAAACGTATATAAAGACAAAGGTAATTATGCCGCTGCTTTCCGTACAATCAACAGTGTTGCTCCGAAATTTGAACAATTGGGTCTTGCTCCAATCGTTAAAAAAATTACGGAAAGACCGAGAGGACTTATTCTTGTTACAGGGCCTACAGGTTCAGGTAAATCAACAACTCTTGCTTCCATGATTGACCACATTAACGAGACAAGAGCAGAACACATTCTTACAATCGAAGACCCTACCGAATTTGTTCACCAATCTAAAAAAAGTATTATTCACCAACGTGAGTTGGGACAAGATACAAGGTCATTTGCAAATGCTCTTCGTTCAGCACTTCGTGAAGACCCTGATATCATTCTGGTAGGTGAGATGCGTGACTTGGAAACTATATCCTTGGCTATGACTGCAGCAGAAACAGGTCACTTGGTTATGGGTACACTTCACACCTCATCTGCAAGCCAAACTGTTGACCGTATTATCGACGTATTCCCTGAAGCACAACAACAACAAATCAGAATACAGTTGGCAAGTTCATTGATTGCCGTATTCTCACAAACATTGTTGCAAAAGTTGAATTCAGACGGTACTAAGAGCGGTCGTGTTATGGCTCAGGAAGTTTTAGTCGTAAATTCAGCTATTTCAAACCTTATTCGTGAAGGAAAAACGGCTCAAATTTATTCATCTATTCAAACAGGTTCTCAATTCGGTATGCAAACTCTTGAAACCGCTTTAAAGAATTTGTATAAGGCAGGTAAAATTACTTTGGAAGATGCTCTTTCAAAATCTCAAAGACCTGATGAATTTAAGCGTTTGGCAAATATTACTTCAAGAAATCAATAATTGCAATAATTGAATTAATTTAAATTAAAAAAGTCGGCTAAAAATTGCCGACTTTTTTAATGTTTTAATTTTTATTTCAAAAAATGTTTAGAAATAGAATAACAAAGCAATTAATAAATCTGCGGCAAGAAGAATAACAGTTGCTTTAATTGCCGCTTCTGTTGTTGAAATACCGACATTTTTAGCCCCACCTTCCGTACTGTAACCTTGAGTAGCACAGACAGTGGTTATTAAAACACCAAAAATAAAGCCTTTTAATACACTTATATATAAATCTTTTGTGTTAATCCAAAGCCAAACAGAGTTTAAATATCTTGCAGGGTGCAAGTTGATTGTAAAATAAGAAACAACCATGCCGCCAATAATTCCAAAAAATTCTGCAAGAATGACGATTGCAGGAACTGTTATTGCGGCGGCAATTATTCTCGGTGCAAAGTAATATCCTATAGGGTCAACTTTAAGTGTTTTTATTGCATCAACCTGAGAAGTTACTTTCATGTTAGCAATTTCCGCACTAACGGCAGTACCTGCCCTTGCTGAAATTGCAAGTGCCGCAAAACCCGGTGCGAGTTCTCGAATTAGTGCAACCGCCATAAAACCGCCGACATAACTTTCTCCGCCTGACATCAAAAATTGTTTTGATATTTGCAGAGAAATTACTACCGAGGCAATAAAAACGATTATAAGGGCGATTGGTATTGAATCGTAACCTATTGAAGCCGCATTTGATATAACGGCAGAAAATCTTACTCTTCCTTCGAGCATGTACTTAATTGACTGAATTAAATTTAATACGCATAAACCGATAAACTTTATCATGAAATTAATAATAACATATTTTTAATTATTTATCTTGTCTGTAAAAAAACTTTGCTATATCTTTTATCGGAATGACACGACTGATTGGTCGTCCGTGAGGGCAAACCTGAGGATTCTTTGTTGCTCTCCATCTTTTTATAAGTTCTTCCGCTTGCCAAATTGATAATTTTTCACCTGCTTTAACTGCTGCTTTGCAGGCGGTTGTTATTAAAATTTGATTTTCAGCATCGTCAAGATTTCCGTTAATATTATTTATAAGTTCTCTTGCAATGTCGGCTTGTGAAGTTTTTGATAAAATTTGGGGAATTCTTTTAAAAATTATTTTATTATCCCCTTCTTTTTTTATTTCATAGCCGAATTTTAACAATTTTTCTTTGTTGTTTTCCAATAGTTCAACTTCTTCGGGTTCCAATTCAATAACATCTGAAATTAGCAAAAGTTGAGAGGTTATTTCTTTTTGAGAAAGTAATTTTTCGTATAAAAATCTTTCATCTGCAATATGCTGGTCAACTATTTCAAGTCCTTCGGGCGTTTCTATAAGAATATATGTATCTTTCAACTGCCCGATTATAACATCCGATTGATTATTATCTTCATTAATTTCCAATAATTTTTTATTCTCAAAATTTAAAGAAACTGAAGATGAAACCTGTCTGAATTTATCTGCATAATTTACTTGAACAGACGGTTTACTCTCGTATTTATTGTAATTTTGGACAAAATATGTGTCGTCTTTATCTTCCGAACTTTTAGCCGTATTGTAAAAAGGAAGAGGATTTGAGTCGTTTTCATATACTTCCTTTTTTGAATAATTTACGGAAGTTAACGCTTTATCAATTGCAGATACCGTAAAATTGAAGATAAGATTGGGATTTTGCCAACGAATTTCTTTTTTTGTAGGGTGAGCGTTTACATCGACATCAGACGGTGAAATTTCAAAATTTAAAACAGCATAAGGAAATTTTCCGATAGGAAGAAGATTTTTAAATCCCATATCAATTGCCTTTAAAACGACAGGGCATTTTACGGGTCTTGAATTTACAAAAATTCTGATATCTTTTTTGGAAGAACGGGTAAATTGGGGATTGCTTACATATCCTGTAATTTTTATATTGTTTTCTCTATCTGTTTTTTCAACGGCTTCAAGATTATCTGAAACACTTTCTCCGGAAATTTCTTTAATTCTCAAAAGTAAATTTCCGTCGGAATTTGTTTTCAAAACATTTGAACCGTTATGAGAAAGAGAAAAAGCAATATTCGGCCTTGAAAGAGCCGCCTGAACAACTACTTCCTGAATGTATGAAAATTCGGTTTTATCACTTTTTAAAAATTTTAATCTTGCAGGCTGGTTGTAAAAAATATTTTCTATTTCCATAACCGTACCTAAGGCACAACCGATTTTTGATTCTTTTATTTCGGAATTTTCGGCAATTACTTTCACTCCGTAATCAAAATCCGAAGTTCTTGAAAAGCATGTAACCTTTGCTATTGAACAAATACTTGCCAGCGCCTCTCCTCTAAAACCTAAAGTTGAAATATTCCAAAGGTCATTTTCATTTTCAATTTTACTTGTTGCATGCTTTATGAAAATAAGAGGGACATCATCAGGGTGGATACCCGAACCGTTGTCCGCAATTCTGATATTTCTGCATTCATTTGAAATTGAAATATCAATTTTTGTACTTCCCGCATCAATTGAATTTTCAATAATTTCCTTAACCACGGATGACGGTCTTTCAATGACTTCTCCCGCTGCAATTTGATTTATAAGATTTACGGATAATTGATGTATTCTCTTCATACAACAATTTTATTATAAAAATTTTATTCGGAATAATGCTTTTGAAGCATGGTTATAAGTGAGTCTGCACTTCTTATAAAATTCTCTTTTTTAAATTCGTATTTTACAAGATTGGCTGAATCACAAAACAGAGAACGAAAATCGACATTATTGTATGCCCATATAGATATATATATTATAAATATAGTTAAAAAGATTTTAAATAGTAGTTTCATAAGATTAACCTTTATATTTATTATAAAGTGACTTTAAATCAAGAATAAAATTTTACAAAATTTAATAATTTTTGTTGACTAAAAGTTTATGTTGTTAGATAATCAGATGGAAGTATGTTAGAAAATAGTTTAGGAGAAACTATAAAATGAGAAAAGACTTACAAAAATTATTAACGGCAATGGTTATTACCGGTGCAGTATCCGCAGCAGCAAATGCAGCAGATACACAAGTTGAAGCATACGCTCACCCTACATTGTTTGGTTCACATGCACATTCTTACGCAACAACAAGAGCAAACTACCTTGTTGGCGGTGAAGTTGCAAAATCAGTAAACCAAGTTTCATTTGCAGGAAAATCAAACGTATTAATCGAAAAAACAGCAACAGATGTTTTAGATGTTGTTAAAACAGCAAGTTCAACTAATAACAGCACTTGCAATGTTAAAATGCCTGTTCTCCGTTCTGAATTAGCAGTAATTCTTTCTGAAAGTTTTGCATCAGGAAGAAAAAATGTTAATACTCAAAACGGTTACAAAGACGTAACTTCTGCATATTGGGCAGACAAATGGATTGAAACAGCATTAGAAACAAATCTTATGATTGGTTACCCCGATGGTTACTTCAGACCTGACCAACAAGTTACTAAAGCAGAAGTATTTGCTACAATCGCTCAAATCGTTGATGTAGATACTGCAGCAGTTGACGGTATCAACTACAACGGACAAAAAATCCAACACATTCCTGATTGGGCAGTAAATTGTACAAAAGAAACTATCGCATCAGGTTTATTGGCAGCAGTTCCCGATCAAGATAAAGTTATTTCAGAAGAATATCTTACAAAAGAACAAGTTGCATACCTCGTTAGCGCATTGAAAACATATTTAGCAACTGGTAAATTACAAGTTGCAGAAAATGCTCCTCAAGTTGTTAAAGATTATGCAAATGCAACAGTTTCAATGAAGATGAACAGCAGAGTAAACGCAAAACACTCAAATGTTAACGAACTCTTCACTGCAAAAACAACTAAAGAAGTAACTGTTAAAGGTGAAACATTCCCTGCAGGTTCAACTGTTACAGGCAGAATCGTTGAAGTTAAACGTCCCGGCGTTCACCACCCCGGATATGTAAAAGTTAAATTTGAATCAATTAAAAACGGTAAAGTTAAAGTTGAACTTCCTGAAACAGCAGTTGGCGCAGAACTCGCAGGAAAGAAAAAGAACCCGAATATCGTAGCAAGAGTATTTGGTGCTCCTTTCACAGCAACAGGCAGAGTTGTTGGTATCGTTGGACGTTCAGGCGCTCAAGCACTCAACATTTCAGGCGACAGACTTGAAGAATTAGGAGATGATACTTCAGATTTATTCGTTGAACCTCTTACAGGACACCTCGGCTCAGGTATCAAGAGCGGTGCTAACGGTGTTGTAGGCGTTGTTAAAGGCGTTGTAGACATCACTAAAACTGCAGTAAGCGGTACGTTTGGTATTGTTAACGAAGTAACAGATGAACTCGTTTATCTCGTACTTCCGAGCAAATCAAACAATGCTTCTTTGAATCCTAACGAAGAAATCGTTGTTACATTCTAATAATAGATATGTAATCTTGAAAAACGGACGGATATTTAATTCGTCCGTTTTTTATTGTATAATTGGACAGTTAAAATTATAAAAAAGGGAAAAAATGTCAAAAGTAAATTTGGTAACGGGAATGCGTCCGACAGGCAAACTTCACCTAGGTCATTACAAAGGTGTGATTGAAAATTTAGTTAAATTGCAAGATGAATACAATTGTTTTTATTTTGTTGCCGATTGGCACGCTCTCACTACAAAATTTGACAAAACGGAAACTTTAAAAGACGATAAAATAAATGTTGTGATAGATTGGCTTGCTTCGGGTGTTGACCCGGAAAAAGCAACAATATACATTCAGTCGCAAATTCCTGAAATCGCACAACTTCATGTCCTTTTAAGTATGATAACTCCTAACAATTGGGCTGAACGCGATCCGACTTTAAAAGATATGGTAAAAATTATCCGTTCGGGAGATGAAAATGTTCAGATGTCCTATGGTTTATTAGGATATCCCGTTCTTATGAGTGCGGATATTATGACTTTTAATGCCGAGGTTGTTCCCGTCGGTATCGATCAGGTTGCACACCTCGAAATTACACGAGATATAGCAAGAAGATTTAATAATTTGTATAAAACAGAATTATTTAACGAACCGAAACCAAAATTGACTCAAGTTTCTCTTTTAAAAGGTGTTGACGGTCAAAAAATGGGAAAATCTTTCCATAACGATATAAAAATATCTGATGATGAAGAAACAACAACTTCAAAAATTATGAAAGCAATAACGGATAGAAGTCGTTTGAGAAAAAATGACCCCGGTCACCCCGAAGATTGTGAAGTGGTTTTTGATTATTATAAAGTTTTTGCTGATGAAGAAACGGTAAATTGTACTAAGCATGAATGTATGGCAGGAACAAGAGGCTGTGCCGATTGCAAAAGACAAATGGCAAAAATAATAAATGAAACTTTTGCTCCCGTACGAGAAAAAAGATTGCAATACGTCAATAATCCAAAAACAGTAAGGGATATTCTGTCTGCAGGCTGCGAAAAAGCACGTCCGATTGCAAAAGAAATGCTTGCGAAAGCCTATGATGTAATGAATTTATCATAAAGGTCATAAATGTTTTTTAAGAATAATAACAATACGAAATATATACTTTTTTTAATAGTTGCAATTGTATTTATATGGATAATAAGCCAAATTAAAGGAGTTGCTCTAATTTTCTTCGGCTCTTTCGTAATTGCCAGTTCTTTAAATCCTATAGTCGATAAATTATCAAAAAAAATACCACGAGTATTTGCAACTATTTTAGTAATATCAGTTGCTATATTCCTGATTTTTGTGGTTTTTGTTCCTGTCGGAATAGCAGCTTTTAAAGAAATAAAATCTCTGATTTTGATGATTCCGAATCTTGTTTATGATTTCAGTAATTGGCTCGGAACACACTCTTTTATGGGACATAAACTTTCAACTTATATTAATTATAATGATATTTCAAATAATGCAAGTCAATTAGCAGGAAATATTCTTGATAAATCATGGAATATAACACTTGGAATAATTGATGCGGTAACCGTTTCTCTATCTATGATAATGGTTATTTTCTACTTAATTTATGAAAAAAATCAAATAAATTTAAGCACTCTTAAATTATTCCCTCCAAAACTTAAAGAAAGAGCCTCTGAAATAATAATTGCTATTGAATCAAAAGTCGGCGGTTATGTATTTGCTCAAATTCTTTCAATGTCAACAGTCGGTTTCCTTACTATGGTAGGGTTGTTCTTCTGTAAAATAGAATACGCTCTTTTGTTAGGAGTTATTGCGGGAATATTGGATATAATACCGATAGTCGGTCCTACAATTGCATTGCTTTTGGGAATTTCTGTCGCATTAACAAAAGGTGCAATATGGATAATTCCGACAATTGCTGTATATTTAATTGCTCAATGGGTGTCAAATCAATTAGTCAGACCTATTGTTTTCGGAAAACTTATGGAACTTCATCCGTTAATAGTTCTTTTTTCGTTCTTTATTGCGGCTCAATTTTTAGGTGTTTGGGGTGTCATACTCGCTCCTGCAATAGCGGCAACACTATTGACGTTGTTTGACGAACTTTATATTAAAACGATAAATGAAAAAGTTAAAAAACAAGAGGAATGATATTAAGTGTTTTTAAAACACTATAAGTAAAAATTTTTGAATTAGTTTAACGACTTTAACGCATTTTAAAATTGCCGAACAAACTGCTTAAACTCAACGAATAATTGTGTTTTACCTAATTTTTAAGTTTTGTTACAAAAACTATTGACAATATAAAAAAAAGAGGCTATATTATTAGAGTAATATTTAAGTGTTCGAAATACACTTACAAAAATTACAAAAACATTACAATCCCGAACACACACAAACTCCTAAATACATAAACACAAAATGAAACCATTAGAATG
>Ga0310695_10010545_pt1 | contig 13469 bp, 12 predicted proteins | sample RumenRJG_04DNA_FD_203882 | JGI IMG/M metagenome (GOLD analysis project Ga0310695, IMG submission 203882) | Bovine rumen microbial communities from Lethbridge, Alberta, Canada - RJG_04 (v2) (version 2) | ecosystem: Host-associated > Mammals > Digestive system > Stomach > Rumen | place: Canada...
AGCAGAAGCGTGACAGTCAGAGGACGCTTGCCCGATATATGCAGAACGAACAGGCTGCCAAAAGAAAGAAAGGTCAGCTTGAATAAAGAAAGGAAATTTTAATGAGCAAAATAGGATATATCCGTGTTTCAACGGAACATCAGGAGACAGCAAGACAGCAGGAGATCATGTGTGACTATCAGGTTGACCGTATCTTCTCCGAGAAGATTTCAGGAGCTAACACCGACCGCCCTCAGCTCAGGGCAATGCTGGACTATGTGCGTGAGGGCGATACGCTTTACATCGAGAGTATCAGCCGTTTGGGGCGCTCCACAAAGGACTTGCTGAACATCATCGACATACTCACTGAAAAGGGTGTTACCCTCATCAGTCACAAGGAGAACATCGACACCGATACTCCTGCGGGAAAATTCATGTTGACCGTGTTTGCTGCACTCTCACAGTTGGAGCGTGAACAGCTCAAACAGCGTCAGCGTGAGGGCATCGAGATTGCTAAGGCTCAGGGCAAGTACACAGGCAGAAAGCCCATTGAGATCGACTGGACAAGGTTCAGTCAGCTTTATGGGGAATGGAAGTCGAAGAACATCACGGGTAGGGACTTTATGCGGAGAATGGGCTTGTCAGCTAACACTTTTTACCGCCGTGTCAGGGAGTATGAAGCGGAACACGGCATAACCGAGCCTGTTTCTGCCTGATACAGCATATTGCACCGAGGATTTTTATAATATTGCTGCGCTATGCACAATTATTATTACAATTATTCCGCAGGGCTGGACTCCTGCCTTTACATGGGATATAATGTATCTACACTAAATCACAGGAGGTACATAGCTATGTTAAAAATACCCGAATTGGCTATGCCAAGATCACGCAAGGTCACTACTGTTTGCAATGGTAAGCATGAGGTCTGGACGGACTACGAACAGGCAAAGGCATATTTCCTCGAAATTATGATGACCGCCGAGGGCGAGGAGCGTGACCGAGCAGAGTGCGTATACATTCAGCTACTTCACGGACTTGACAAGTGCAGCGACGAGGACGAGTAATCAGCGTAAGGGCTTTGCAGTAATGCAGAGCCTTTTGCTATGCTCAGACGAACGGAAACGCCCCTCTGAGCCGTCCGAGCCTGCGGAGCGGAAAACTTAACCGCCTGAAAAGAAAAGACCTGAGAAATGCTTGTAAGCTAATCTCAGGTCTTTGTGAGTTATTCAGTTCCAAAAGGCTATGCTGTCATTATGGCGCGCGCCATAATACTGATTTGAACCTCAGCGGAACGGAAAGTGAGTGTGTCATTAGACTTTGGGCTATTGGCGCTGATTTCGATAGCATGATAAACGATAATTTATCGTATCAATCGGATATGGTAGCCTGACCGTTCATCAGCATCGGAAGAAGCCAGTCACGGAGAGCTTGTAACCTGATGTTTTCCTTGCAGTTGATGGCAATTTGATCGTATAACGGCGATACTTGTGTATTAAATGCCGTTTGCACTTCGATTGGTGGTATAGCTATTCTACTTTGTTCCATATGATCGGTTGTTATATGTCCCATTGTTGTTTTCCTTGATTCTGCAATCGTTTTGAAATTGATTATATAAGCCGAAAGCTGAGAATAAGCGAAGAATTTAGGGCATTTTGGTACAACTTTGAAAATATGTTGGTTCAGTCCGCCTTTTCCACCATACCAAAGCATTGTTTCTAATGTTGCAGACCATGAAAAAAGAATATCCCCATCCTCAATGATATATTTCACAGGAATATCATCTCTTACAAATTCAGTGCTATCAGTTATTCCGTTGTGCATTTCAGTAATCTTGATAACAGGTAGTTTGTGATTATCATCATCAGGTCTGTAATTTTGACAAGCCAATCCATTGACATAATCTGCAACAGCATATAGGTTATCGGCTTTCCAATTAACAGGAATATTACGCTTCAACTGCTCATTCCACACCATAGAACCACCAGAAGCCCGATACGGCTTGCCATTCTCGTCAGGGAAATCAAACTGAGTGAACCAATAGTCGTACAACAGCTTGAGCTGGTGCTGTAAATTATCGTTTATCTTATTATTGCATTGAATTTTTTTATCTATACTGGATAAAACATCGACAATTGCATTTTGCATAGCTATATTGTGAAGATTAACAGTCATGTTTCGTAGAGAATTAAGAGTAATTGTCCTCTGAGCAGCTCCGATAGCCATTTTATCTGCAATATAATAAAAGTCAGGGTTCAGCATTACATAATATAGGTATCTTGAATTAACCTTATCATTAGGCTTCAAAATAGCAATATGCCGCTGAAAAACAAATCTTTTATCAAAGTCGATAAAAACAGGTTTTCCAAACGAGCCAACGACAGAATAAAGAATATCTCCGATTCGAGCTTTCTTTTCCTCAGATAAGCTATCGTAATAGCTGTCAGGAACAAACATAGTGCCATTAAAATTTATCTGATTATCACCGTCAATATTTGAAATCGTAATGAACGGGACACCGCTTTGTGATTTAGGCGGTGGCAGATGATCGCCGTCTGAAATAGATTTGCAACACTCAGACAGCTTTACTTTTTTATACTCCATATACAATACTCCATAATGTGTCTCTGTATTATTAAAGAGAGAAAATGAATTTAACAATTCTATCACTTGCTACATCAGTAGCATTTTCAATATCCTGCTTGCACCAATAAGGTTTAGTATCGTTCTTGTACCTCATGACTAAGGCAGTTGCAACAGGATATTTGCTATCAATATAGCCTGTCTTATCGGAGAGTTTAGTAGACACCTTTGTTCTGAACCATTCGTTACCGATAGACCTGTTGATCTTTTCTTCAAGAAGTATCTTGTTGCCGAGCTTGTTGACTGTATCATCAAATTCTTCCTTGCTGTCGATCTGGGCATCTTTTCTGATAGCATCAAGGTTTGCACCACTTTGAGGCATAATATGTTCTATGTCATACTTGCTACCAAGAACAAACGACAGTCCATTTTCCTGAGCAAAAAGATACTCGTTCAGGTATACAAGCATATTCCTGTCATACTCGGACACATACTTCTTGATTTCGTCAGCTTGCCATTTCTCTGAGATATGCTTATCGAAATCAGCCTTAATATCCTGCACAGATACAGAGCTGTCAGCCATTTTAACTATCTCACCGAAAAGGAATGTCTTGAAAGTGCTGCTGGAATAGCCTATATCCACAAGTTCCAGTACAGTAAAGAGCCTTAACAGACAAACTGCAATTTCATTAACATCTTCCTCAGATATTTTGTCTGCATCAAAACGGTGGAAATAGCTTGCTAAAAACAGCTTTGCATTATCATTAAACTTCAAAAGAACCTGAATAATAGGATAAGCAGACGCTTTCTTCCATATCTTCGCTATATTTATCATCTGATTGCAAAGTCCGATAGGATCATTGAGGAGCTCTTTGTTGTCATCTGTAAAGTATCTTCTAAGACCTGGTGTTGTTACATTTATTGAGCCAGTAGCTGTAACAATCTCATTGTTCTCGTTCTTTGCACGTTCAAAATACATCTGCTGCATAAGTATAGCATCAATATTGGCTATACCACTCTGCTTCAGCTCATCAATCAGCTCGATAAGCTCTTTCCACAGCTTTGTAAATTCATCGCTGACCTTGCTCTTTTCCGCTTCGGCATAGAGCTTTGCTGAGATAATATCAGAATCGTAAAGCGGTAATCCGTCAGAATTCAGAGAGTTAAACATGGTAATAGCCTGCTCAACCTGCCAGCTCTTTATCTCGATGACTTCACAGCTATCCGTCAGAGTTTTTGCAAAGCTGTTAAGCTGAGAATCCGAAAGCTCCTTTGCTCTATCATAGAAAAACTTGAAGTTTCTAAAAAAGTTCGTATACTTATTATCTTTCTGCTTACGGGGAATTTTAATAACTTTGGACTCTGCTTCGGCGTAGTCAACAGCACTCAGTATAGTCTGCAATTCTGTTTTATAAAGCTCGTTGATAGAATAATTCTCAATGATAGGCTCACTGTTACAGATAGCTCTGTCCGTTGCAATATCGGGATCATCTGGAATGTCCTCTGTTTCTGCCTTATACAGAATACCCATGATCTTTCTGCGGCGCTCCTTAAGTCCTCTGCACAGATTCTCAGAGTCATCATCTTGACTTGTTGTGCCTATCGCTACATTGATACGAACTAAAAGAGCTTTCATCAGCAACAGAAATGTTGTTGTTCTCTGCTGTCCGTCTATAAGCCCCAATACTGTATCGTCCTTTTGGCAGTTGATGATGATTGTACCGAAGAAATATCTATCCTTACTGTCACTATCAATGAAGTCTGTAATATCCTGCCACAGCTTATCGCAGTTAGTGATAGACCATGAGTAAGGTCTTTGATACTCTGGTATGGTAAATTTCGTATCTTCTTCTAATTTGAGATATGCACCGATTTTTCTGAGTTTTGGCTCAATACTCTTTGCCATAACAATAACCCTTCTTTCTGTTATTTCACCCTATATACTTTCTATGGGCAATCTTGACATTACTCTGCTTCACCATAGCATACTGCAATGTGGTATCTATCCGCCTATGACCGAGAAGCTGTTGAAGCTGCTCAATCGGCATACCCTTGTCGATTGCCATTGTAGCTAATGTACGCCTGAATTTGTGAGGGTGTGCTTTCTGTATGTTCAGGCGTTTACCGATTTTTCTGATTCTTACTTCCACACCGCCGATATTAAGACGTTTGTGCGGAGCTTTCAGCGATACGAAAAGAGCTTCATTATCGTCCGTCCTGCCATCAAGATACTGCTTCAAATGCAGTTTGGTACGGGCATCAAAATAGACGATGCGCTCTTTATTGCCCTTGCCGAGAACAACGCACTCACGCTCCTCAAAGTCAATATCGGAACGGTTTAGCAGAACAAGCTCTCCGACACGCATACCAGTTGAAGCAAGCATATCAATCAACGCTAAATCACGCAAATCCGTACAATCATCACGCATTTGCTCCAATGCTTCATCGGTATAGGTATCCTTGATCGTGCTTGCGGTCTTGATCTTATGTATCCTGCGTACAGGGCTTTTCATAATATAGTTTTCTTCTTCGAGCCAAGAGAAAAAGCTCGATAATATGCGACGTATGTTATCTATGGTCACACGGCTTGAATTATTTTCTTCCTGATAGCTTGTCAGGTACTTTCTTAAATCATCAGTATCAATGTGCTTTATCTGCTTACCGACAGCGCCGAGCATATTGGTAATGGTCTTTTGATAGTATTTCAGCGATTTCTCCGAACAGCCCTCTATCCGCTTAGACGAAATGAACGAGCCGACAATCTTATCGTTGCTATCTTCTTCTGTCTTATCGCAAGATACCGCAGTAATGCCAAAGAAAGCAATGTCCAGCACTTCCGATAGCTGTTCAAGCTGGAAGTTATCCAACACCGACAGCATTTTCTGCATAATTTCGTTTTTGATCTCCTGTATCATAGTCAATTCTCCTTAGAATAAAATTCAAGAGAACGACTCCCAACGGCAGTCCCTTTTTATAGCTTCCGCCGTTGGAGGAAGATAGTTTTAGTATTATAAACGATAATTTACAGCACCAGCTCAAGCTGTTGTACGACTATTGGTTCACTCAGTTTGATTTCCCCGATGAGAACGGCAAGCCGTATCGGGCTTCGGGCGGTGCTATGGTGTGGAATGAACAATTGAAGCGTGAAATTCCCGCAGGTTGGGAAGTGAAACCTTTATTAGAGATTGTAAATTGGGAAAGCAACAGTCAACCGCCTAAAAGTGAGTTCATTTTCGAGCCGAAAGACGGCTATATCCGATTTATACAGAATCGTGACTATGAATCCGACTCCCATATAACCTACATTCCTTATAAAGATTCCCTAAGCATAGTGGACAGGTTAGATATTTTAATGGATAAATATGGTGATGCAGGAGCAGTAAGATACGGAATAGCCGGTGCATTTAATGTCGCACTCGGAAAAATAAATGTACTCGATAAAACAAACCAAGAGTATGTTCGATCATTTCTTGAGAGTGATGGGATTTATGATTATCTTCATAATTCCTGTATGGCTTCTACAAGAGCTTCGTTGAATGAGAGTAATCTTAGTATGCTTAGAGTTATTATACCTGAAAGAAAGGTGCTTTCTTCGTTTCAAGAAACTGCAAATAGCATACGCTTATCAATACTTAAACAGAAAGACGAAATAGCAATGCTCACTTCAATCCGTGATTGGCTTCTGCCGATGCTGATGAACGGTCAGGCTACCATATCAGACTGATACGATAAATTATCGTTTATCTTTTTGTTGCATTGTATCTTTTTCTCTATGTTGTAGAGAAAATCGCCTATTTTGACCTGTTCTTCATAGTCGGGAAGATACAAGTCGAGGAACGAAAATATATCCTCATTAAAACTCGCACGGAGTGTCATGATCGTTTTTGCATTGATTACTTTTCTGAAATATTCGCTCCTGAGAAAGAACGCCATATATTTATCATAAGCGATACCAGTTGTTTTAGGTCTAAGCCTTTTAACAAAACCGCTGAATGTTGCTTTAGGATAGTCTTTTAAGACAACACAGCTCATTGCAAGCTCGTCAACTGTTTCACTTGTCCTTGTAATCAGAATATCGCCTTTTTTAACGGAGCATTTCTCTTGATCAACAGCAGAGGTGTCCATAAGGTCAGGTAATTCATCAGGGAGAAAATAATTATTGAAAACGGTGCTGAAAGAAACAAACGGCGCACCATGTCCAGCCTGTTCCTTAGTTGAGGATATACCTGATGATATATCATACAAGTCAGAAAAGGCGTATTTATGTAGTTTACTCATACTTCACCTTGCCTAACTGCTTCATGATCTCAGCTTGTAGAGCATTACCTTCATCGAAGAATGATTGCAGCTCAGTCTTGAATGCCGACATTTTAGCTTCAAACTCCTTCTGCGTAAGCTCCACATACTCTATCTTGACATCAAAATACTGTCCTGCTGCGAGAGAATACTTCTTTGCGATTATTTCCTCATAGGTGACTGCCACCGAGAAATCGTCCACAGCTTCTTTGTTGCGGAATGTTGTGATGATCTTCTCTATCTCCTCCGGGCGAAGCCTGCGCTTCTGATTGTTGCCGTCCTTGTATTCCTCACCGAGCTTTGAAGCGTCAATCAATACAACTCTGTCTGCCGTCCGTGAATTATCGAAAAACAGAACGGAAACATTAGTGCCAGTGTTCGCAAAAACGTTAGAGGGCATACTTACTGCACCATAAACGATATGATCGTCAACGAGCTTCTTGAGGACAGCACCCTCGACACTGCTCTTTGCAGTCAGAAATCCCGTAGGTACAACGATAGCGCCCTTACCTGTCTTTTTCAGAGAGTTTACAACGTGCTGAATGAAGCAAGTATAGATAGCCATACTCTCTTTTTTCTTTGCAGGGACTTTCGGAACGCCAGCCCAAAATCTTGCAGGCATTGCAGCGATTTTCTCCCTGGTATCGGAGAAATCCATTTTGAAAGGCGGATTGGATACCACATAATCAAAAGTTCTGAGGGATTGACCGTCATCGCTCTTATGGTACGGAGCAACAAGTGTATCGCCCTGGATAGCGTGATCGAGCGAAGATACAAGCCCGTTCAGTATCAGATTGAGTTTCAGCATCTTGTTACTGCGCTGGGAAATATCCTGAGCGAAGATAGTACACCTATCTTCTCCGATCTGATGACCGAGAGCCATTAACAGCGTTCCCGTACCTGCGGACGGATCGTAGCATTCTATGTTATGCAAGTCGGCATCATCACCGACCAAAAGCCTTGCCATAATGGTAGCGATAGCGTGAGGAGTATAGTATTCCGCATACTTACCGCCGCCTGCCGTGTTGTAGTCCTTGATAAGATACTCAAAGATAGCGGCAAAGAAGTCATAATGCTCTGAGAATGTCTCCTCAAAAGAGAAATTTACGAGCTTGTCCACCAAAGCACGAGCAAACGGCGCTCTCTGTGCTTCATCGGTAACATACTGCGTGAGCTTCTCAAACAGCGGAATTTTTGTGTTCTGCGTGGTCTGTGTGGAGAATATATCTATATTCTTATCAGCAATGTCGATCATCGTCTGGTCGAATATAAGGTCAAAATCGCCCTTAGCCTGCTGATTCCACAGGTGCGAGATAAGATGTTCGGGATTAAGACGGGGAACATCGGGATTCATCGTATCGAATAAATCCTCTCTGTCATCTTCCGAAAGCTCCGAATAAGCGATCTCCCACTTTTCAGCTTTAGCGATACGCTCATCGAGCTTCTTGATCTCATAGCCGAATTTATCATTCAGGTACTTATACAAGAATACCTGAGTGATGATCTTGTACTCATTACCGTCATTTCCCATACCATAGGTCTGGCAAGTCGATTTCAGTGAGTCGATAAGTGATATTGTTTTTTCTTTTATCTGCAAATCCATTGATTAAACTCCTTATTGTCAAGCACCCGGATATGTTGCGTTATACTGAGTGAGATACTGAGAGGATATACGGGACTGAATGAATACTCTGTCCTCTCTGGTACCCTTTATGCCCAGTGTGTCCATACCTTGCTTGATCTGTGACATTACAGTCTGCTCAAAGTAAGCGTCTTTCTTCAAAATATCGTTTCGGTCAAAGACTTTCTGGTCTATATCGGACTTAATAGCTTTCAGAGCCTCCAAGATTTCTTCCTCATAGCCGGAGATTATGGGCGAAGCTCCTCTTGCTTTCCTCTTAGCGTTTTCTTCTCTTATCCTCTTATGCACCCTTGCGAATTTGGCATCACCATTGTATTTACGCATAAGAGCCTTATTCCGTTTCTGAAGCTCCGCCAGCTTTTTGAGAACTTCATTTAACGCCTTAGAACTCTCCATTACTTCATGGACATTATCAAATGCGAAGCCGAACTCCTTGAATCTCTGCATAAACGCTTCTCTTATGGAGATAAATTCAGGATCGTCCTGGTCTATATTCTCCGTAAAGGACTGTATCGTCCGGCGCCATTTTTCGTGGAACTCCTCTTTGCTCATGAAGCCCATCTGCAATTCCTCATCACCGATCTTTGAGAAATTAAAGGTAATGTCCTGCATTGCTTCATTGATAAGCTGTCTTGTGGAGTCATCGCTGTCAAAGGCTTCTTTTTGATTTATCGTGTCGATTTGTCGCTGAACTTCTCGTATCATTTCGGGAAGTCTTGTGATTTCGAGCTTTGCAAAGGCTTGTTTCAGCTCATCATCGCCAAAGGTGCGGACTACATTACAGCAGTCACGGGCAGAGATAAGCACTTTTTTCAGCTTAATAAGCTCCTGCTTGTCCTCTATCGTGGATATTTCGGAACTGAACTCCTCAACATTATCTGTTGTATAGTCAAAGAGAACTTGCCGTACCTCACGCATCTGCTGAACAAGAGCCTCTTTATCCTCTATGACCTGAGTGAATGTATCGGTAACATTAGCGGCACCTACCTCATTCGGATCATTAAATCTGTTCAACTCTTTCAGGTACGCTTCATTGGTCTGCTCGAAATTGCTCTTAATATCGGCAAAATCTATAATATATCCATACTTATTGTCCTTGTATGGTCTGTTTACACGGGTTATAGCCTGCAAAAGATTATGGTCTTTCAGTTTTCTGCCGAAATACAGCCTTTTCAACCGAGGAGCGTCAAAGCCTGTCAGGAGCATATTGTACACGATCAATATGTCAATGGTCATATTCTTCTTGAAATCCTTGACGATCTGCTTTCTGGTGTCCTTATCATCACTATCGTGCAGTATCAATCCTGCCTTGAAGTGCGAGGGTTGCGAAGAATCGGCATTCAGCTCACGCTGTATCTCGTCAAAGAAAGCATATATCTTTCGTGCCTGTTCACTTGTTTCGCAGATAACCATACCGCCGAGCGTATCATCGCCCTGAATTGTACGGAAACGCTTCAAATCGCTGATGATATATCTTGTAAGCTCTTTGACATAGGAATCATGTTCAATGATCTGGTCACGCTTAATATCTTTTTTCTGCACAAGTGTTTCGAGCTTCTCATAGATAGCAGAGAGCCGTTCTTTGTACATCGTTTCTATATCCTCACGGATAATCTTGAGGGTATAGCCGTCCTGAATAGATTTATCGTAGTAATAGGTATGCAGATAGTTACCGAACACCTTCCACGACTCACGCTCGTCCGCTAACAGCGGAGTACCTGTCAATGCGATCTTAATAGAGTTTTCGTCAGCATCGAAAAGGTTAGCAAGGAAACTGCCTTTGGGATTATATCCTCTGTGTGCTTCATCAATGATGAAGATACGCTGTAAATTCGTAGCATAGGACGGCAGAGTTACTCTTTCCTTATCCTCAGCAAAACGCTGGATATTGACAACCGTGATCTCTTGCTGTCCGCTGTTGCCCTCCTGGGCTTGATTATTGCGGAACTGCTCCATAAGCTCTGCACGGCTATTTGCAGTCTTTACCACAAGCCCACGGGCTTCAAATTCCTGCGAAGCCTGTTCAAGCAGGTCAAGGCGGTCAACGATGAAATAGAACTTTGCTACTTTATTGTTCTGAGCAAAGTAATCGGAAAGAATATAGCTAAGATAGTACGATAGTGCGGTTTTACCGCTGCCTTGCGTATGCCATACCACGCCGGACTTAACTCCCTCAGACAGCTTTTCACGGATAGCAAAGGCAGCGAACATCTGCTGATACCGCATAATGTGTTTCTGATTGATCGTTTCAATTTTACCGTCAACCTCACGCTCCATATTCACATAAGCGATACCGTATTTGAGAATGAACAGCAGTCGCTCAGGGGAACACATAGAAGTGATGATACGGTTTGTAGGGGTATTGACATTCAAATTTGTCTGATATTCGGGAGAAGTATGGATAACCTGATTATTAAAGTCTTTCAGTATCTTTTTCTCGACTTCTGCATCAATAGCCCTATATGGGTATTCTTTGATGAATGGTGCTACATCTTCATTCAGAGGGTTTTCTTCACGGAAACAGTTAAACGGCGCACTCTGTTTAGCTGCCGTACAGTAAAACGCACCCTGAATAGGCACAATACCGCCCTCGGCATCATACTCCATGTTATTGGAGAAGATCATAAGCTGAGTGATATTGATAAATCTGCGGAATTTCTTGTTAGGGAAACGCTTTCTGTTCATACGCTCACTCTCAGCGACCATACCGCCGTGATTATTGGGCTTCTTGACCTCAATAAACACTAACGGGAGACCGTTCACAAAGAGTGTAATATCTGGACGGAACTCATCTTGACCGTTCTTGCAAGTGAACTCCGCCGTACAATGGAACACGTTGTTACGGGGATTTTCAAAATCTATCAGCCGGATAGGAGAGGTTGATTTCAGGCGAGAATAAAAGCTCTTGCCGAGATCGTCAAAGTTAAGTTCCTGAATAATGGTTTTCAGGACTTGTTCAGCTTCGCCCTCATGTTCGGGATTCAGCTTCTTAAACTGAGTTAAAAAGACATCTTTCAATATATTTGTATCGGGATCATAGACTGTTCCAGCCATATCCTCGAATATTCGACCATAGTATGTATATCCGAGCCTTGTCAGATGAACAAGTGCAGGCATCTGTACACGAGTCATCTCATTGAATAGGCTTTTGCCGTTACTTGCTTTCTTCATAGATACGCTCCTTTCTGCCTTATGCTAAAACTCAAACAGTAGGCAAATATACTCCATAATATTATACCATATTTTGCACAAATAGTCAATGATTCGACAAGCATTTTTCTAAATATTTCACCGAGGACTTATAAGTCCAATGTAGGTAAAAAAATAAGGCTACTGCATCTTCTTTTACAGTAGCCATCGCTTATTTATTCAGAACATCGCTCATATTCAGCAAAGCATCTGCTTTTTCATCAGACAGCCTGCGGAAATTCTCGATCAAGTGCCGTTCTTTCTCCGTAAGATAGGTACAATCCGTATCATCATTGAACATCTCAGCAAGTGAAGAACCGAGAGCGACTGCCAGACGATTCAGCGTTTCAATGGTGGGCTGCCGTGTGCCTTCTTCAATGCCCTTGATATGGTGTCCCGACACTCCCGTAAGCTGTGTAAGGCGGTACATAGACATTTTCTTATCTTCCCTAAGTTTGTGCAGTTTCTTGCCGACTTCCATAAAACCGCCCCTTTCGTATTGATTACTATTATTATATACCTTATCGGGCAATAAAATAATATCCGTGTGGGCTTGAATATATGGACATTTAGGTGTATAATATATGGTAACAAAAGTGAATAGGAGCAGTTGCTATGAATATTTACACAGTTTGCTTTTTCGGGCATAGGTACATCGAGCGCGGAACGGAGATCAGTGACCGCCTTGACAAGCTCCTGCATGACCTGATAATGCAGAAAGAGTATGTTGACTTCCTGATCGGACGGGACGGAGATTTCGACTTGCTTGCTTCTACTGCCATCAAACGAGCTATCCGCAGTTACGGTTACGGCAATACCCATTTTACGCTCGTCTTGCCATACATGAAAGCAGAGTATCGTGACAACGAAAAGGAGTACCTTGATTATTATGATGAAGTTGAGGTGTGCGCTGAATCGTCCAAAGCTCACCCAAAGTCCGCTATCCAAATCCGCAATCGGAGCATGATAGACCGAGCAGACCTTGTGGTATGCTGTATACAGCACAAAAGTGGAGGAGCTTATGCCACGATACGCTATGCGGAGAAACAGAGCAAGAAGATAGTGAACCTTGCAGACGAAAACTAAATAAGCATCTGAAAAGAAAAAATCAGGGCTATGCCTTCCGTACACGGTCACGGAGGACATAGCCCTTTCCTTATAATATGATTATATTAGTCCTGAATCTCCTGCATCATAGCCGCACCGTCCTTGAAGCCGACCTTGTAGGCAGCTCTCATCTCAGCGGCGGCAGTCTCGCTCACGCAGTCGAGGAGCTTGTGGAACATATCAATTTGCTCCTCATTCAGCGAATCCTCAAAGGGGATACAGAGCTTGTTGAACTCGTCAGAGAACTCGGCGGAGTGGATTTCACCCTGGCGGTAGTTGTAAAGTGCATCGATCATAGTATTCTCGTCCTTTCAATCTCTCCAACACACGGAGAGTAGCCATTTACCTGTCTTTTTCGATTTATCGGTAAGATCGCTTAGAACGAGTCCATAAGTAGTCAGTGACAGGCTTCAAGGAGCGCACCCGTATCGCTAACTATACAGGTCTGCCCAGATGAATACCTTATGAATTGAATTTTTGGCTTATTTACGGCTTAAATGCAGAACTCTACATGAACGCCGTCCTCATCAGAGAGGTAAACTGCTTCGATCATCATACAAGCGATATTATGCTTCTCCTCAATGGTGAGCTTGTCCCAATTTCGCAGCGGTTCAGTCAGCGGAGAGGAGTCGATTGCTTTCTGCTTGCGAGCCTTTAACTGCAATTTGCCCTC
>Ga0310695_10010547_pt1 | contig 13468 bp, 11 predicted proteins | sample RumenRJG_04DNA_FD_203882 | JGI IMG/M metagenome (GOLD analysis project Ga0310695, IMG submission 203882) | Bovine rumen microbial communities from Lethbridge, Alberta, Canada - RJG_04 (v2) (version 2) | ecosystem: Host-associated > Mammals > Digestive system > Stomach > Rumen | place: Canada...
TTAGAAGAAACTAGACCGATAAACATAATTTATACGTGAATAGCAGATATTTAACAAGATTTATAGGATTGATAGTACAAAATGTAATTAAACTCAGATTAATAGTGAATCAAATACTGGCGCAGGAGAAAAAGTCCGTGGATGGCTCAATGGCATTGATATCTCACGGGTGAGCCGTAAGAATTTTCCCGCGTGCGCGCGCGTAGGATAGTGAAAACGGAAAACAGCCCACCCATGTCGCCCATCCCACCCCTAAGTTTCTTGCCCCCAAACCAGCAAAGACGCTCCCCGCTCCTCATGGGATTTCTCCCCCAGCCGCAGTTAGGAGCGACATGGGCGACATGGGTGAGGTGTTTTCCGGTTAAGCTATCCATATAATGAGAAGGGAGAGGGGAGAAGTGAAAAGTGAGAGACGAGAGGCCGTGACGTTTTCATGAGAGGCCGTGACGTATTCACGAGAGACCGTGACGTTTTTCTGTAAGGCCGTGACATTTTACTGTAAGGCCGTAAGAGTTTTCACGAGAGGCCGCGGCGTTTTACCTCTCACTTCTCACCTCTCCCCTCTCACTTCTCACCTTTCACTACGTTCCCGGTGTCTCTGAATCACAATCAGGCTGTCTGCCTTTATTCTGGCCAGCAGCCAGTCGTGTAGTTTCCGGGTTTCTTCTTTGGAAAGAGGATGCTTGCCGTCGGGTTCTATGATAGCCGTCACATAATGACGGGCGTCGGCGGAGTCCCTGCTCACCTCGGCGACTCTCTGTAGTGCAAACTTGCTGACCTGCGGGAAGAGCGAGGCCAGCTCCGGGCGGATTTCGGCTGCAAGGGCCTCATAGCGCTTATACTCATACAGCTGCTGATTCAGATGTGTGTTCTCGGCAGTGAGTTGCAAGAGCTGACTGTGCTCGGTTTCCCGGCTGGTGGTTAGCGAGGTTAGCTGATGGCTCAGTGCAAGCAAGCTGTCGCTTTGCGTACCCTGGATGACGCGAAGGGCGTAGTCCTCCAGTCCGTAGTCATTCATCCGACGCTAGGCTTCTGCCTGGGTTGAACTGCTTATCTCCCGTCCTACGGCAACGACACGCAGACGCAGACTGTCATTGTCGACCGTGCTCGAAATAATCTGAGTGCCGCGCTGCGTCAGTTCGGCTTTGACGAATTTCCTCACGTTGTTATCGAAAATGCTCTGTTGCACGATTCGGATGGTCATGTAAGCCGCCGGCAACATGGTCAGGACAACGATGGACATGAGTATGCGGCGCCCCCTGACGGCTCGTCCGGTCGGCTGATACTCATGCTTCTGGAAATTCATCAGACGTACACCGCAATAGGTGGCAAGGGCAATAAACACGGTATTGATGAAAAACAGGTAGAAGGCACCGAGGAAATAAAGCCAATGGCCGGTTGCCAATCCGTAGCCAGCGGTACACAGCGGGGGCATCAGGGCGGTGGCGATGGCCACACCGGGGATGACGTTGCCCTGCGCGTTCAATAAAGTTCTTAATAGTCATATACAAGTTCTTCCTTTCTGTCGTTAATACCGTCGGCAACGGCCTCTTCGAGTTTCTTGACGGCAAATTTAGACAAATTTTTCGATATTATCGGCCTGTCGGGATGAAAATGTGAACTTATTGTCGCTATTTTTTGGCCGTCTGCATTTTTATTTTTAATTTTGCACCATTGATTTTGAAAGAAACAAACAAAGAACTAATTTACTGTAACAATTTATGGAAATCATCATCGGATTACTAATCATTGCCGTCGGCGCGTTCTGCCAGTCGTCGTGCTACGTGCCTATCAACAAAATCAAGGACTGGTCGTGGGAATCGTACTGGATTGTGCAGGGCGTCTTCGCCTGGCTGGTGCTGCCGTTCCTCGGTGCTCTGCTGGCCGTTCCCGAGGGACAGTCGCTCTTCGGACTGTTTGCACAGTCGCCATCGTTCAACGTGTGGATGACTATCCTCTTCGGCGTGCTCTGGGGTGTCGGCGGACTGACGTTCGGCCTGTCGATGCGCTATCTTGGTGTGGCTCTGGGACAGTCGATTGCCTTAGGCACCTGCGCCGGACTGGGCACCATCATGGGTCCCGTGCTGCTGAACATCTTCTTCCCGGAGCTGAACGCCCTGGACTCGCTGACGTTTGCCGTCATCCTGGGTGTGGTCGTCACGCTCGTGGGCATCGCCATCATCGGCGTGGCCGGCGGCATGAAGTCGGCAGCACTGAGCGAGGAGGAGAAGCGTGAGGCCGTGAAGGACTTCAACTTCCCCAAGGGCCTGGCCATCGCACTGCTGGCAGGCTTCATGAGCGGCTGCTTCAACGTGGGCCTGGAGTTTGGCAAGGACATCAACTTCGGCGAACTCACCGACCCGATGTTCCGCACACTGCCCGCCACGCTGCTCGTCACCTTCGGCGGCTTCATCACCAACGCCATCTACTGCTTCTATCAGAACCAGGTGAACAAGACGTGGGGCGACTATAAGAAGACCAGCGTATGGGGCAACAACCTCCTGTTCTGCCTCCTGGCCGGCGCACTGTGGTACTCGCAGTTCTTCGGACTGTCTTTAGGACGCTCGTTCTTCGAGGCCGGTGGTACGATGGACACGCTGTCGTTCTGCATACTGATGGCGCTGAACGTGACGTTCTCCAACGTGTGGGGCATCATCCTGAAGGAGTGGAAAGGCTGCTCGTCGAAGACCATCGGCGTACTTGTCTGCGGCATCATCGTGCTGGTCATCAGCTGTTTCCTGCCTCAACTGATTTGAGAAAATAATCATTGAATAATTGAAGCTATGAAGAGTATTTTGGAAGGCCGCCCCGAATTGAAAGCGGTCGTTTATCAGATTGCCGAGGTGACGGGCTACCTCTGGCAGAAAGGCTGGGCAGAGCGTAATGGCGGTAACATTACGGTCAACGTCACCGAGTATATGGACGAGGAGTGCAAGGCCATGAAGGCTATTGCGCCGGTGAAGCAGATTGGCATGGTGCTGCCACAGCTGAAGGGCAAGTACTTCTATTGTAAAGGAACGGGCAAGCGCATGCGCGACCTGGCCAAGGAGCCGATGCAGAACGGCAGTATCATCCGCATCTGCGACGACTGCGCCTCCTACGAGGTCATCGCCGACGAGCCCGTCGTTCCCACATCAGAACTGCCCACGCACCTGGCCCTGCAGAACTATCTGTTAGAGACAGGATCGTGCTACAAGGCCACACTCCACACCCACCCCATCGAACTGGTGGCCATGAGCCACATCCAGCGCTTCCTGAAGGGCGACGAGATGACACGCGTACTCTGGTCGATGATTCCAGAGACGCTGGCATTTGCTCCCTTAGGCATTGGCATCGTGCCCTACGCCCTGCCATCGTCGGTGGCACTGGCTGAGGCTACGCTGGAGCAGATAAAGACGCACGACGTGGTGATGTGGGAGAAGCACGGAACGGTGGCTGTAGGTCAGGACATCATGGACGCCTTCGACCAGACGGACGTGCTCTGCAAGGCGGCCAACATCTACATGTGCGCACGCAGCATGGGTTCGGAGCCCGACGGCATGACGGAAGCACAGATGAAAGAGGTGCAGGACGTCTTCAAACTGCCGAAGAAACGTCCCTGCTGACACTGATATGCAAAATCCCCGATACCTCACGGCATCGGGGATTCTTTTTTTTGATTTGTTCATCTTATTATTAGTCAGTAGTTGTGTTTGTATGGTATTTGGGTATCCTTTCTTATTGGTGGTGCAAAGGTATACCTATTTTTTGGTATTAAAGGTTGAAAAATGATTTTTTGCCTACAATATATGATTTTGCAGTTGATATATGTCAATCTGTGATTTTACGGCCCAAATATTTTGTGAATCATTCAAAACTTTGTAACTTTGTAGCCAGAATCAAAAAAACATAACTATGAGCAGAGTACTAATGATTGGCGCCGGAGGCGTCGCAACGGTGGCAGCGTTCAAGATTGCACAGAACGCTGACGTGTTTACTGAGTTTATGATTGCAAGCCGTCGCAAGGCGAAGTGCGACAAGATAGTAGAGGACATCCACAAGGCCGGATATAAGCTGGACATCAAGACAGCTCAGGTCGATGCCGACGATGTGGAGCAGTTGAAGGCACTCTTCAACGACTATAAGCCGGAATTGGTGATCAACCTCGCCCTACCCTACCAGGACCTGACCATCATGGATGCCTGTCTGGCCTGCGGTTGTAGCTATCTCGATACAGCCAACTACGAGCCGAAGGACGAGGCTCATTTCGAGTACAGCTGGCAGTGGGCCTACCGCGAGCGCTTTGAGCAGGCCGGTCTGACGGCTATTCTCGGCTGCGGCTTCGATCCGGGTGTCACCTCTATCTACACGGCCTATGCTGCCAAGCATCATTTCAAGGAGATTCAGTATCTGGATATCGTCGACTGCAACGCCGGTGACCACCACAAGGCCTTCGCCACCAACTTCAACCCGGAAATCAACATCCGCGAGATCACCCAGAAGGGACTCTACTGGGAAGACGGCAAGTGGGTGGAGACCGAGCCGTTAGAGATACATAAGGACCTGACATATCCCGAAATAGGACCGCGAGACAGCTACCTGCTGCACCACGAGGAGATAGAGTCGCTCGTCATCAACTACCCGACGATTAAGCGCGCCCGCTTCTGGATGACCTTCGGACAGCAGTACCTGAAACACCTGGAGGTGATTCAGAACATCGGCATGAGCCGCATCGACGAGGTAGAGTATGAGGCACCACTGGCCGACGGCTCGGGCGTGGCGAAGGTGAAGATTGTGCCCCTGCAGTTCCTGAAGGCCGTACTGCCCAACCCGCAGGAACTTGGCGAGAACTACGAAGGACAGACTTCCATCGGGTGCCGCATACGCGGTATAGGCAACGACGGCAAAGAGCACACCTATTATATATATAACAACTGCTCGCACCGCGCCGCCTACGAGGAGACGGGCATGCAGGGCGTCAGCTACACCACGGGCGTGCCCGCCATGATCGGCGCCATGATGTTCTGCAAGGGACTCTGGAAGAAGCCCGGCGTCTACAACGTTGAGGAGTTCGACCCAGACCCCTTTATGGAACAGCTTAACAAGCAGGGACTGCCCTGGCACGAGATTCACGACGGCGATTTGGAACTGTAACTATACCCATAAGTCCTATAAGACCCATAACAACTCATAAATAATCAACAACTATGGCAAAGAAAGAAGAAACAGAACAGCTGACTCCACAACAGGAGAGACTGAAAGCCCTACAGGCTGCTATGTCGAAGATTGAAAAGGATTTCGGCAAAGGCTCCATCATGCGAATGGGCGAAGAGAAGATAGAAAACGTAGAAGTGATACCAACAGGATCAATAGGTCTGAACGCAGCTCTCGGCGTTGGAGGCTACCCCAAGGGACGTATCATCGAGATATTTGGTCCGGAGTCCTCAGGTAAGACGACACTGGCCATCCACGCCATCGCCGAGGCTCAGAAAGCCGGAGGTATTGCCGCCTTTATCGACGCTGAGCACGCCTTCGACCGGTTCTATGCCGAGAAGCTGGGCGTCGACATCGACAACCTATATATATCACAACCCGACAACGGTGAGCAGGCACTGGAGATTGCCGATCAGCTTATCCGCTCAGCCGCCATTGACATCATCATCATTGACTCCGTAGCAGCCCTGACACCAAAGAAGGAGATTGAGGGCGACATGGGCGATTCGGCTGTGGGTCTGCAAGCCCGTCTGATGAGCCAGGCACTGAGAAAGCTGACGTCGACGATATCGAAAACCAAGACTACGTGTATCTTCATCAACCAACTGCGCGAGAAGATTGGTGTGATGTTTGGAAATCCTGAGACTACGACGGGCGGTAATGCCCTGAAATTCTATTCCTCTGTGCGTCTGGACATCCGCAAGGTGACCACACTGAAAGACGGCGACCAGCCCATCGGCAACCAGGTGCGCGTAAAGGTGGTGAAGAACAAGGTAGCACCTCCCTTCCGCAAGACGGAATTCGAGATTACCTTCGGCGAGGGCATCTCGAAGATTGGCGAGATTGTCGACCTTGGCGTAGAGTACGGCGTCATCAAGAAGAGCGGCTCATGGTTCAGCTATGGCGACCAGAAACTGGCACAAGGACGCGACGCTACGAAGGCATTGCTACAGGACAACCCCGAACTGTGCGAGGAGTTGGAGGCCAAGATTATGCAGGCCATCTCTGATAAGAGCGAATAATTTCAAAAAAACCGAGCCGCCTCATGGGTGGCTCGGTTTTTTATTTCAGGCTTTCTATACTTTATTTCTTTTTATTCGAGTTCTTTTTCTTTGTCGTGGTTGTCTTGGCCTTCGAACGGTCAACATTTGTTCCGATGACCTTACCCGTACCGTCGAAGTTGACAATCAGCAGCTTGCCACCCGAACGGTTGTAGATCCAGTCGTGACGACCATTGTTGGACTCAACAGTATTGTCAGGCTCACCCATAGCCATTGCAACCTCGTCCTCGCTCATGCCTAAGATAACGCGTCCCTGACGGATAGCGGCACGTGTTGCCTGCGAAGTCTGACGGCTGCGGCCTTCACCCATAGCAAACAGATAGCCGAAGTAGTCCTCACGCTTACCGTCGATGTCACCAGTCACATCATCGACATGCTCAAAGGTGACATCCTTGAAGTAGATACGGCGCGTTTCCTTCTCCATAAGTGTCAAAGTGACATACTGACTGTTGTTCTTTGGCATAATGGCCTCAATGGTGAAGGTTGTCATACGCTGTACCTTCAGAGTACGGTCACGACCGTCACCCTTGGATATCATGTCGGTCGTGTATTTCGTATGTACCGTCTTATTCAGATACTGCTCCAGATTCTTCGAGACTGTCATAATGGCATCCCGCAGTTCGAAAGAACCTGCAAACAAGTACTTGGTATTGTCCATGATGAACTCGTCGTCGCGCATACCGCTGTTGGTCTTCGAGATGGCCACGTTCTGATAATACTCGTTGCCGCTCTTATCCTCGACGATAATCTTCACAGGAAAACTGCGGGTTCCTACACCGACCTGGGTCACCGTCACCTCGTCGTTCATGGGGACCGTCACCTCCTGGAAACCGTCTCCGTCGTATTCTGTATCAATGCGGAACAACGTGGATTTGGTGAACATCGTCTTGCCGACGAGCAGCTTGCGCGCAATGTCAACATCGCCTAAGTAAGCTAAGGTCGGCACGCCCATTTTGCCATAGCAATAATCCTCAAAGGTTCCGTTGGGCACTTCGTAATAATACATCTTATTATCGTCCTGACACAGGAAGTTGATGTGGGCGTGACCATCGCTGCCTTCAGTATGTCCCTTGTAAATCATAATTTTATGACGTAATGTCATACTGCTGACCTCCCGCCCGTTCTGAGCAGGATCGCGGAAAGTCTTGACCACCATGTCATACTTCTCGGGCATTACCATGAACTTCATGCTGTCAACCTGCCAATCGCACAGACTGTGGTACTTGAAATTCTCCGAGATAAAGTCATGCGCCTTCTCTGGCTCAGGACTTTGGCCAGCTGCGGTCTCAGCCTCGCTTACTGCAGTCTTCTTGACGCCCTTGGTCTTCACAATGTAATCGTTGCTGGTCTGCTGGGCAGAAGCAACGGCAAACATCAAAGCCATTCCGGCTGCTAAAAACACTCTTTTCATAATCTCTTTTTGATGTTATGTGCCAATTTTGCTGCAAATTTAGGAAAAACTTTTGATACTTGTGCCAAAATGACGGAATAAAAAACATTTTTCTGCCAAAAAAGTGATTTTGGCACATGCTTTGCTCTATCATTAGCGTCAAAACATGATTATTAACAAATAAAAATAAAAAATTATGGGAAAGATTATTGGAATTGACTTAGGTACTACCAACAGCTGCGTTGCCGTATTCGAAGGTAACGAGCCCGTAGTGATTGCCAACAGCGAGGGTAAGCGTACAACACCTTCAGTAGTTGGTTTTGTGGAGAACGGTGAGCGTAAGATTGGCGACCCCGCCAAGCGTCAGGCCATCACCAACCCGAAGAAGACCGTTTATTCAATTAAGCGCTTCATGGGTGAGAACTGGCAGCAGACGGAGAAGGAAATCTCGCGCGTACCTTATAATGTAGTAAACGAGGGTGGCTATCCCCGTGTCGACATCGACGGTCGTAAGTACACGCCGCAGGAGATTTCAGCTATGATTCTCCAGAAGATGAAGAAGACTGCCGAGGACTACCTCGGACAGGAGGTGACGGACGCCGTCATCACCGTGCCTGCTTACTTCTCTGACTCTCAGCGTCAGGCTACGAAAGAGGCCGGACAGATTGCTGGTTTGAACGTACGCCGTATCGTCAACGAGCCGACGGCTGCTGCACTGGCATACGGTGTCGACAAGGCTAACAAGGATATGAAGATTGCCGTCTTCGACCTCGGTGGTGGTACGTTCGATATCTCTATCCTGGAGTTCGGCGGTGGCGTGTTCGAGGTGCTCTCTACCAATGGTGACACCCACCTCGGTGGCGACGACTTCGACCAGGTGATTATCGACTGGCTCGTTCAGGAGTTCAAGAACGACGAGGGTGCCAACCTAAAAGACGATCCGATGGCCATGCAGCGTCTGAAGGAGGCTGCCGAGAAGGCTAAGATTGAACTGTCTTCTTCTACGAGCACTGAAATTAACCTGCCGTATATCATGCCCGTCGGTGGCGTACCCAAGCACTTGGTGAAGACGCTGACACGTGCTAAGTTCGAGCAGCTGGCTCACGAGCTGATTCAGGCTTGTCTCGTTCCCTGTCAGAACGCTATGCGCGACGCCGGCCTGAATACTGCCGATATCGACGAGGTCATCCTCGTGGGTGGTTCCAGCCGTATCCCCGCCGTGCAGACGCTGGTCAAGAACTACTTTGGCAAAGAGCCGTCAAAGGGTGTGAACCCCGACGAGGTGGTAGCCGTAGGTGCTTCTATCCAGGGCGCTATCCTGAACAAGGAAGGTGGCGTGGGCGACATCGTGCTGCTCGACGTGACTCCGCTGACGTTGGGTATCGAAACTCTCGGTGGCGTTTGCACCAAGCTCATTGAGGCAAACACGACCATCCCCTGCAAGAAGAGCGAGACCTTCTCGACTGCAGCCGACAACCAGACAGAGGTGACCATCCACGTGCTGCAGGGTGAGCGCCCGATGGCTGCCCAGAACAAGAGTATCGGCCAGTTCAACCTGACTGGTATCGCTCCCGCCCGTCGTGGCGTACCTCAGATTGAAGTAACCTTCGACATCGATGCCAACGGTATCCTGAAGGTGAGCGCCAAGGATAAGGCTACCGGCAAGGAGCAGGCCATCCGCATCGAGGCTTCCAGCGGTCTGTCGCAGGACGAGATCAACCGCATGAAGGCTGAGGCTGAGCAGAATGCCGAAGCCGACAAGCGTGAGCGTGAGCGCATCGACAAGATGAACCAGGCTGACTCAATGATCTTCCAGACCGAGACCTTCCTCAATGAGAACGGCGACAAGCTCGGTGCCGACAAGGCCAACGTGGAGCAGGCTGTCCAGCAGCTGAAGGACGCCCACAAGTCTGGCGACATCACTGCCATCGACAACGCCATCAACAACCTCAACAACGTCATGCAGGCCGCTTCTCAGAAGATGTACCAGCAGGCCGGTGCAGGTCAGCCCGGCGGTCAGCAGGCCGGTCCCGGTGCCGGTTTCCAGGGCGGCCAGCAGACACAGTCGAACCCCAACGACGACGTCCAGGATGCCGACTTCGAGGAGGTGAAGTAAAAATAGAATATTATCAGATAGAAATCGTGCAGGCCGATGGTGGTCTGCACGATTTTTTTGAGTTTAGAAGATATTCAGGAAGAGGGTGATGATGCCTGTATTGGTCAAGTCTGCGAACATGGCACCGATGATGGGGACGATGAGGAAGGGCTTGACGGTATAGCGGTATTTATAGCATACCGCACTCATATTGGCCATCGCATTGGGGGTAGCACCAAGGCCGAAGCCACAGATGCCAGCACACAGCACGGCAGCATCGTAGTCACGACCTAACAGGGGGAATGCTACAAAGTATGCAAAGAGTGCCATCATCAGTATCTGAGACACCAGGATAACTATCAGCGGGAGGGCCAGGTTCTGGAGTTCCCACAGTTTAAGGGAAATCATGGCCATTCCGAGGAACATCGACAGACAGATGTTACCGACACTAATAATCCGCTCCATATCCAGCAGCCTGTCAGCTTTCACCCATTTTCCATCGTCCTTATAACGGAAGAATCCTATGGTGTTACGCGTGATGGCGGCTAACATCAAGGCGCCGAAATAGGTTGGGAACGTGATGCCTGTCTTCGCGAGCAACCAACTCAACAGGGTGCCGCCACCCATGACCAGGATGATGCAATAAGTAGCCTTTGCATACTGCTGGAACTCCTGTTCGTTCGTGCTGATACGCTTTGCACGACCTGTTGGCGAAGCTTCATCACTCTCGATACCTGCCATTGCCGGGTCTATCTCTTCGTATGGTGCATGCATCTGTTCGTGCGTCAGTTTCTTGCAGATAATACGCTCTGCCAACGGTCCGCCTATCATGGAACCCGCAATCAGACCAAAGGTGGCTGCTGCCATACCTATTGTTCCAGCGCCATGCAGTCCCATTCCCTCAAGCACTCCCGCAAACCCGCCTGCCGTACCGTGTCCGCCAGTCATTGAGATGCTGCCAGCAGCCATACCAATCAAAGGATCAACGCCCATAAGTCGGGTGATTCCCATTGGCATCAGGTTCTGCATAGCAATAATGACAACCAGCAGGGTGAGCATGATGACCAGGAGTCGTCCACCTTGCTTGATGACTTTCAGGTCACTCTGAAAACCGACGCTGGTAAAGAATGCCAGCATAAAAGCTTCCTTCAGCGTACCATCGAACGACACCTCCACATGGCCCCAACCGTATAGCATCAGGGTAATCACCGAAAAGATGATACCACCGCTTACTGGCGAGGGCACACAGAATTTCTGCAGGAAAGCAACCTTGCGTGTCAAAATCATACCAACAATAAGTGCTAAGGCACCTATGCCGGCCGTTTGTATCATATCCAATTCTATCGTTGTCATACAGACTGTTTAGATTAGTATCATATTTCATTCTTCGAATGCAAAGGTAAACAATTCTTTTGATTTTACCATCACATCACATTTTTTTTCTCTTTTCATCGTTAATCGAGAGAATTATTGTAATTTTGCACGACAATATGGAAGTGGACGACAAACGGTTTATCCAGAGGCTTATCAGCGAGGGAGAGCACCAGCAGCAGGACTTCAAGTATCGGGTGTCCGATGCCATGAAGTTAGCTAAGTCGGTATCGGCCTTTGCCAATACCGACGGCGGACGGTTGTTGATAGGCGTTCGTGACGACGGGCACATGTCCGGCGTCCGCGACGAAGAGGAGATTTACATGATGCACCAGGCTGCCTATCGCTATTGCCGCCCACAGGCCAGCATCAAGTTCGACACCTACCACGTAGAAGGCCGTACTATCGTCGTTGCCACCGTTCCACCCTCCGACAAGCGTCCTGTCTGCGCTATCGGCGATGACGGCCGCCAGCGTGCATACATCCGTATTGCCGACGAGAACATCGTGGCCTCACCCGTCCACCTGGCCATTTGGCGCGAGTCACAGAACCCACAAGGCACCATCATGACCTACACCGACACCGTCAGCAAGCTCATCAACACCCTGCAGGGCCGGCATCTCACGCTCAACCAGCTCGTCCGCCATGCTGCCATTCCCCGCCCGAAGGTCATCACCCTTCTGGCCCGTCTCATCCGTTTCCACGTTGCCGAGTGGGAATACGCCAACCAGCAATTTCTTTTCAGTATCATAGTATGAAGGTTATTATCGCGATAGATTCGTTCAAAGGGTGCCTCACTTCCAAGGAAGCCAACGAGGCAGCGGCTGAGGGTATCAGGAGTGTTTATCCCAGCGCAGAGATGATTGAGGTGCCTGTCAGCGATGGCGGCGAGGGTTATATGGACGCGTTCCACGCGGCTATTGGAGGCCGAATAGAGGAGGTGACGGTGAGAGACCCGCTGATGCGTCCCGTTGTGGCGAAATATCTGCTGCACAACGAGTTAGCAGTGATCGAGATTGCTCAGGCCAGCGGTCTGACGCTTCTGACAAATGAAGAGCGCAACCCGATGGTTGCAACGAGCTACGGCACGGGGCAGATGGTGGCCGATGCCGTCGGCAAAGGGGCAAGGCACATCATCGTCGGACTGGGCGGCAGCGCCACGAGCGATGCAGGCATCGGTATGCTTAGGGCGCTCATCGACAGATATGCCAAACACGGCTCATGGGACGACATCAAGCTTCTGAAGGATGTCAGGTTCACTATCGCTTCCGACGTCAAGAACCCGCTTTATGGCGAGACGGGCGCAGCCCACGTCTTCGCTCCACAAAAGGGAGCCACACAGGAGATGGTAGTCGCCCTCGACAAGCGGGCCAGGAAGTTTGCCGAACTGTCTGCCAAGCATTTCGGCTACGACCGCTCGCAGGAGGCTGGTGCCGGTGCTGCCGGCGGTCTTGGCTATGCCTTCCTGCAATACCTCAACGCGGAAAGTGCTTCTGGCATCCAGTTGCTGCTCGACACCATCCAATTCAGCAAACTTGTTGCAGATGCCGACCTCGTCATCACTGGCGAAGGCTCTGCCGACCGTCAGACGCTGATGGGCAAGTTGCCGACGGGAATCCTGGAAAAATGCGGACACGTCCCTGTCTTTCTGATAGCGGGCAGGATCAGCGACCGCGAGGAACTGCTGAATGCCGGCTTCGCCCGTGTAGAGTGCATCAACCCGTCAGGCATCTCGCTCGAAGAAGCCATGCGCAAGGAAGTAGCCCGACAGAACATCTGCCAGCTATTCACCTCAAAAAAATTGACTATCTAAACATCAACACAATGAACATACAGGAATTACTGAATCGCACAGACCGCTTTGCAGCCAACGCCGGTTGCCAGATAACAGAAGTAGGCACAGAACACGCTGTGGCAGAAATGGTCGTAACAACAGACCACCTGAACGGTGCTAACGTCTGTCAGGGCGGCGCCCTGTTTACGTTGGCCGACCTCGCCATAGCAGCCCTGATGAACGCCCGCGGCCAGCTTACCGTCGGCATCAGCAACAGCATCATGTACGTCTCGAGTGCCAAAGAGGGCGACCATCTGCGGGCCGAAGCCGTCAGCGTATGCGACCACCACAAGATTCCCTCCGTCGAGGTGCGTGTCACCAATCAGGACGACCGTCTCATCTGCCACGTTACAGGCCTCGGTTATCGCAAGTCCACTCCTATGCCTGAGTAAAATGCATAGCGAATGCACAGCGGAACCGCATTCTATGGTAAATTCCAAACATATTATGCGATTTAACTATATATTTAACATTTGAGTATCTATGCGATTGATTTATTTGTCTGATAGACATAATCAGGATTG
>Ga0310695_10010548_pt1 | contig 13467 bp, 15 predicted proteins | sample RumenRJG_04DNA_FD_203882 | JGI IMG/M metagenome (GOLD analysis project Ga0310695, IMG submission 203882) | Bovine rumen microbial communities from Lethbridge, Alberta, Canada - RJG_04 (v2) (version 2) | ecosystem: Host-associated > Mammals > Digestive system > Stomach > Rumen | place: Canada...
ACCAACAATAGCCTCAATCCAGCCTTTTTTACCCTCATAATAATTCATATAATACCTCACGTTTAAAATTCAATTCATTATAGCACAAAGTGTAAGAAAAAAGGAGTCCTTAGGACTCCAATTACTCTATTACTTCTTATCTAAACCGTAGCGCTTATTGAACTTGTCAACTCTACCATCTGCCTGAGTAAATGCCTGCTTACCAGTAAAGAATGGATGACAATTTGAGCAAGTATCAACACGGATCTCATCTAATACAGATCCTGTTTCAAATGTTGCGCCGCATGTAGTACAAGTGACAGTAACTGTCTTATAATTTGGATGAATATTCTTCTTCATGTCTACATTACACTCCTTCCGCCATGACTGACTTAATGTCATAGAAAGTCTATAGTATTCTAACATAAGAATTTATAGATTGCAAGTACAAAAATTATTTTTTACTAATTCTTGATAATAAGGATTCCTCTGGTGTTAAAATCTTCTTTAAAAGTCTTTCCTCACTCATAGTTAATTCATTATCTACACACATAATAACTAAGCCTAAGGTTGCTACATCATTTTGTAAATCCTCAGGCATTTTTTGTGTTACTAATGCCATTTTCTTTACAAATGCCTCATCATATGGTACACCTACAAGCTTTTGGAAACGAATTTCAGAGAAATTTGTTTCAAAGGCTCTATTGAATAAATCTCTTTCTCTATAATCGCAGTTTGCATCTGCAGCAACAAATAGACGGAAATAATAAATAATAAAATTTTCTGCCTTTTCCTTATCTAAGCCCATCTTCATGGCATATCTTTCGATTCTTGTTTTTGCCATACGAGCCATAGTAATTCTTTGTAATGGCGTCATACTCATCATATTATGAATTACATTATCAAGTTCATTTCTCATTTCAAAACCACCCCAAAATTATTTATATTCTCATTATAAAACAAACTCTTGATGACTACAAGAAAAAAAGAAATCCGAATGAATCGGATTTCAATTTATGCACCTGTAGTGGTAACAACAGCACCTGGAACATAAGAAATTAACCATTTATATGTATCAGGGAAGAATGAACCAATAATTACAACTGCAAGTAGAATGTAGAAAATTAAACGAATAAAGATATTTCTCTTAATTGTACATTCAAATCCTTCTACTGCAACTAAAATAAGTAATGACCAGTATCTTGAGATTTCAAAAATACTTCTTAATGTAGTTGGTAAGAAGCCAAAGTTTGTATCAATGATAACTACTGCCCAAATTGCAATTGTGACAAAAGCAATAATTTCGCCTAGGAAATCAAATACCTTTTCAAGCTGTAATCTAAATTCCTTCATAATATACCTCCTAATTTGTAGTTATATTATAACCCCGTTTTTTTAAAATGACAAATAAAATTCATATAATTCAATCCAATTTCTATAATATGTCATATTTTTGAATTCTTTGGTAATTTAATTCACTTATTTTTAATTTTTGCTTAATCTTCCTATATTCTAGCAAAAATGACAAAAAGCAGTATAATTGATTGAAATCAGGTAAAGTAAGACATAGGACATCACAGTTTTTGAATCAACAAGATTTTGCAAAAGATTATAAGAAATCACATATAGTCTATGCACCTGATATTACCGATAAAAAATTTAACGAATTAAAATCTAAAGGTATTAATGTAGTAAGAAATAAAAATGATTTACTAGAGAGGAATAAAAAATGAGAGATTTAATAATATTAACAGATAAACCAATAACATATGAATCTATTAATCAAATTATTAAAAAAGAATTTAAGTCATATCCATTATTAAATGATAGTCATAATTTAATATACATAAAGAAAAAGTGTTCAGGATTCGAATTAGAATTATCTCCTAATGATATATTAAGTGATCCTGAATGTATGATGGATGATACTGTAGATAGGTGTCCTAACAAAGAAGCTTATTTAACAAATTTAAGTTATACTTCTATCCCAATTGCTAAAAGAATAATAAAATTAATTATAAATAACTATGGCAATATGTGGATTCAAAGTGATGAAGCTGATGATTGGTTTGGAACTGCACAAGAATTTTTAGATAATTATAACGAAATTTAAATGGTATCATGTATGATACCTTTTTTTCTGATTAAAATCAATTTTGCCAATGCCGTTGGCAAATTTGATAAGTCCTTATATGTTTCATAAAATTTTCTCATTCTTGCTAGATTTCTAGGAGATAATCCTATAAATTAAGTTTATTTTCAAATTTATATTGTTATAATTTGTTATAAATATAATTTTGCTTAAAAAATAAAAGGTATCAATTAAGATACCTTGTCATTTTCAAGTTGGCGGAGCAAGAGGGATTTGAACCCCCGCTGGCTATGAACCACTCCCGGCTTTCGAAACCGGTCCCTTCAGCCTCTTGGGTATTGCTCCATAATTAAAGCATTCTCTCTATCGAGAATGCTATATTTCTCTTATAATACATGGCAAGCCTGTTTTTTTACTGTCATACATAGCTTTATCTGCCTCGCCAATGGCCTCATGAACTGCCATGCCATGTGGAAGTAAAACACCAGCACTAAAGCCATAACGATTTTTAAGAAGATTATGTGTTAAATATTCCGCTCTTGCTAAATCTAATTTAGCTAAAACATCCTCTGGTAGACCTCTAGTTAAAATAACAAACTCATCTCCACCTAATCTTAATACAACATCATTCTCAAAATGCTTCATTAGAATATCTGCAAATATTTTAAGTTGCTTATCTCCAGCATCATGACCATAGGTGTCATTAATTTTCTTGAAATCATTTAAATCAAGGTATATAACTACATCTCCAGCCTCTAATGTTTTTTCTTCTATTTCAGATAAGAAGACTCTATTATAGCATCCAGTCAATGTATCATAATGATATTTGGCATTTAAGACATCTAATTTCTTTTCTAAAGAGAAATTTAATATTTCAGTTAAGATTTCCGATGTTTTATTTTTTTGCGTATTTGTAAAATAAATAGATAAATTTTCAACATAGGATTCGTATATATCATGATATCTTGTTTTATCTATTCCTATATTCTCAACCAAATACTTATATAAAACAAGTCTTTCATTAACATTCATATTATACGTCGTTATATGAGAAATTTCATCAATAAACTCTTCTTTTTCAAAAAAATCTTTAAAGAAATCAAATAATGGAGTAAGTAAAATACCATAGTTTTCTCCAACGTTGCCAAAGCATCTTAAGGAAGATAGGACTTCTTTAAATTGAATCGCTTTATTATTAATATCAAATTCTATTTGATTACTCAATAATACCTCACCATATAAAAGGTGAAGATCATAAAAATTCTTTAGCATACCATAATATGGTAAAGAAATAGAATTTTCCATATATTCTGTTAGCTTTTCTTTTACATTATAATATTTTTTTAATTGACCTGAAGAGGCAAAAATATCAAGCTCGTTAATCCAAATTTGGAATAGATTTTGCGATTTAATTTCATGATTCTTTATATAAATATCTGCCTCATCTATATAGGATACGGCTTGACTATACATTTTATGTCTAAAGAATACCATTATGGCAAAGGAATAGGCACTACTTTTTTCTACACCTTCTTCACTCAGCATTAAAATATGATTTGCATGCTTCAACACCTCAGCAAGGGAATCCACAAAATAGAAATAATAAATTTCTAATAAATCAAGCTTCCAAAGATTAGGAATTGTTGATGCCTTCTCATAAATCATCTTTGTAGTCTTATGAACCCCCTCGAGCCTTTCGTAATCAACGGAATTCTTAAGAGAAAGAATAGAAAAATCATAGAATAAATCAATAAGAGGGGAATCAACCATAGATAATTCAAAAAAGCGAAGTACATTAAAGAAGTCTTCGTTTGAAATTGCCATATTTTGTTGTAACATAGCCTTTATTTCTTCTTTATCCATCGCTTTTTACCTCTTGTTTTAATTATAAATTAAATTCAATACTTTTTCAAGGCTTGAGAAAAGAATGAAATAGAGGGCGATTATACGCCCTCTAAAGCTTTTATAAATTCTTAAAATATGGTACAGAAATTCTTAAATCTGATGCTTGCTTAACCTCAAGGTTAACCCATGCATCATGCTTTATGGTCAATTCCTTAAATTTCTTTAAATCGATTGTACCCTCACCTAATGCCAAGTGACATTTCTTTCTATCCTTTCCATCATGGAAATGGAATTCCTGAAATTCTAATGGAATCTCTTCTAATACAGATTGTACAATATCATAGCTTAGATGATCATGACCAATATCATAACAGAATTTAAATCCTGCATCATACATAGCCTTATACGTCTTTTTTGTATAGCTTGGAATGTTATCTGTATTTTCAATTACCATGCGAATACCATAGGTGTTACAGATTTTTTCTGCACGATGTAGATTTGCGATAAGTCTTTTTATATATTCGTCGAATTCTTTTTCATAAATATAATTTTTTACACCTGAAATCGTTACAACTGGTCCTGGACATAAATGAACATTCATAGATTCAATATAGCCACTACCTAGCTTGCAATATCTTTCAAGTAAAACTAAATAAGCATCTACTACCTCTGGATAGGAACCCAAATCAGCCTCATCATAGAAATGTAAAGTAGCCTTAATGCCATATTTATCTAATAATGGCTTAACTGTGCCAGCTTCCATTTCCTTTCTGCAGTATCCGAAATTTAAGTTTAATTCAACAAAATCTAAACCAAGTTCCTTTGCAAGCTTAAGATTGTCTTCAATTGTATCATATTCGTAAAGCTGTGGCATTCCTAATTTTATCATTAGATCACTCTTACTCGAATAACTCCAGTTACACCATCAAAAATCTTAGCATCAACTGGTTGATCCGTATCTAATACAGTATAAGCATAATCGCCCTTAGACTGGCTTAATAATGTATTGATATTTGCGCCTGTATCTGCAACAACCTTTGTGAAATGGTTGATTACACCAGGAACATTCTTGTGTGCAATAGTAACACGGCTTGCACCATTCTTTACGCCTGCATTAACTGCCGGGTAGTTTACAGAATTCTTAATGTTACCATTCTCTAAGAAATCCTTTAATTCTGCAATTGCCATAATAGCACAATTGTCCTCAGCTTCCTCTGTAGATGCACCTAAGTGAGGAAGAATAATTGTATTCTTGAAAGTAACAACCTTTGCATTAGCAAAATCTGTTACATACTTACGAACATTTCCAGCCTCAAGTGCAGCACCTAAAGCATCCTCTTTTACTAATGTATCTCTTGAGAAGTTAAGAATAGCAACATTCTTCTTCATCTCTTGAATAACCTCTGCATTGATCATTCCCTTTGTAGAATCCATTGCAGGAACATGAATAGTTACGAAATCAGCATCACGTACTGCAGCCTTTAAATCGGTTGTATATTTAACCTTAGAATTTAGCTTTAATGCGTTTTGTGTAGATAGATATGGGTCATATCCAACAACCTTCATACCTAAATCAATTGCAGCATTTGCAACTAAAATACCAATTGCACCAAGACCGATTACAGCGATGGTCTTGCCAAAGATTTCAGTACCAGCAAAATTCTTTTTTGCCTTTTCTGCAGTCTTTCCAATGTTCTCATCAGAAGCATTAGCCTTAACCCATTCAGCACCACCAATTAAATCACGGCTTGCAAGTAATAATGCAGCTAAAACTAATTCCTTTACAGCGTTTGCGTTAGCACCTGGTGTGTTAAATACAACAACACCAGCCTCAGCATACTTATCAAGAGGAATATTATTAACACCAGCACCAGCTCTAGCAACAGCTAAAATGTTTGCTGGTAAATCCATGTCCTTCATTTCCTGAGAACGAACTAGAATAGAATCTGCAGCCTCAATAGTATCCACAGTACCATCAGCACCCTTAAGAGTATTTAAGGCTACCTTAGAAATATTATTTAAACAATATGCCTTCATCTTATAAATTCTCCTCTTCAAATTTCTTCATGAATTCAACTAATGCTTCAACACCAGCCTTTGGCATAGCGTTGTAGATAGATGCTCTCATACCACCAACAGATCTATGACCCTTTAGGTTAACTAAGCCAGCCTTTGTAGCCTTTGCAACGAAATCAGCTTCCATTGCAGCCTTCTTTTCTGGGTCAGTAATTACTGCTGGGTTAACAATGAATGGAACATTCATCATAGAACGAGAAGCCTTCTCAACTGTTCCTAAGAATAGCTTAGAATTATCTAAGAAATCATAAAGAATAGCTGCCTTCTCCTGGTTCTTCTTTTGAATTCCTTCAAGACCACCATTAGCCTTTAACCACTTGAATACCTTACCGCAAATATAAATACCATAGCAGTTTGGAGTATTGAATAAGGAATTATTATCTACCTGAGTCTTATAGTTAAGCATTGTTGGAATATGCTTAGATTCTTCTTCATTTGGAATTAAATCCTCACGAATAATTGCGATTACTACACCTGCAGGTCCTACATTCTTCTGTACACCTGCATAAATCATACCATACTTTGTAACATCTACTGGCTCACTTAAGAAGCAAGAAGATTGGTCTGCAATAAGAGGTAAGCCCTTTGTATTTGGTAAAGTATGGAACTTAGTACCATAAATGGTATTATTTTCACAAATATATACATAATCCATATCGTCTGTGATAGGAAGATCACTACAATCTGGAATATAGGAGAATGTCTTATCCTCAGAAGATGCAAGAGTAACCATTTCTCCTACAAATTTAGCTTCCTTAGAAGCCTTCTTAGCCCACTGACCAGTGATGATATAACCAGCCTTTTTCTTTCTCATAAAATTCATAGGAATCTTAATGAATTCAAGAGAAGCACCACCCTGAAGGAATAGCACCTTATAATTTGCTGGAATATTTAATAAATCTCTTAAATCAGCTTCGGCCTCATCTATAATAGCCTGGAAAGGTTTTGATCGATGGCTCATTTCCATTACGGACATACCTGTGCCCTTATAATCTAACATTTCTGCTGCTGCTTCTTTTAATACTTCTTCAGGTAGAACAGCTGGACCTGCTGAAAAGTTGTAAACTCTGCTCATTGTTCAAATCTCTCTTTCTTTTTTATTTTTTGTTTTTACTTTTCATGAGATATGGCGTTTCTGTAATACCTTGATATAAATAAAAAATCCCTTACTGTGCTTTGCACAACAAGGGACGAATAATCATATCCGCGGTACCACCCTAATTAGGTATCCTCACTCATATCCTATAACGGGGATTAGCCGGAATTCATTACATTCGCCAAAGAAGTGGACATAAAAGATTTTTGCTATAGGTTTTCACCAATCCCTACTCTCTTTGAAGCATTGAAATCTTCTTTTTTTTCTTTATAGGCAATATAAAAATTTCTTTTATTAAACCACTAAAAAAAGAAACTGTCAAGCACTCTTATGAATTTTTTTCGATAAAGTCAAAATATTCTCGAACAGCATTCGAACTTTGTTTGAAATTTATATATATAAAAATATTATTTTTGAATTATATGCAATTCATATAAGTTTTATTAGATAATAATTTATAAAAAGGTAGAAAACACTTTCACTTTATTCAAAAAGAAAACCCCTAGAATTCTAGGGGAATAAATATCTTATAGATCTCCAAGTAATGCCATAACGTCGGCAACCTTTTGAACCTCTTCTTCAGCGAAGCCTGTATACTTAGCAACTAGCTTTGGTGGCATACCATCACGAAGCATCTGCTTCATCTGCTCCTTAGCTAAATCCTTTCTAGCCTGTTCAGCAGCACTTTCAGCCTTTGCCCTTGCAGCCTCAACCTGTGCCTTTGCAGCAGCAGCCTCTTCCTCAGCCTTCTTACGTGCTTCCTCTTCAGCCTTTGCCTTTGCAGCAGCCTCTTCAGCCTTAGCTCTAGCCTCTGCTCTTGCAGCCTCTGCAGCAGCATGTGCTTCAGCTCTTGCCTTTGCAGCCTCTTCCTCTGCAGCCTTTCTTGCTTCTTCTCTAGCTCTTTGAGCCTCTGCCTTTGCAGCAGCTCTTTCAGCCTCAGCAGCAGCCTTAGCCTCAGCGGCAATTCTTGCTTCCTCTTCAGCCTTTGCCTTAGCTTCTGCAGCAACTCTTTCAGCGTCTTCCTGAGCCTTTCTTGCCTCTTCAGCAGCCTTCTTTGCAGCCTCAGTACCAGCAAGTGCCTCTGCCTTTGCTCTTGCCTCAGCCTCATGCTTAGCTAATTCAGCTGCAGCAATTCTTGCCTTTTCAGCCTCTTCAGCCCTAATTCTAGCCTCTGCTTCTGCCTTTGCTCTAGCTTCTGCTTCTGCTTTAATCTTTGCTTCTTGTGCAGCAAGTGCTTCAGCCTCAGCTCTTGCTCTTTCAGCTTCTGCCTTTGCAACTGCAGCTGCCTGTGCAGCCTTTGCAGCAGCCTCTGCTTCAGCCTTAGCCTTAGCTTCCTCTTCTGCCTTAGTAGCCTTATTTACAGCCTTAACTCCAGTTTCAGTAATATAATATTCATATTTATCGCCAGATGCACTTAATGCTTCTGCAAATAAATCTCCTGGTCTGGCAACATTTGTAAGCTGGCAATATGTAAATTCAACTGGCTTTTGTGCATCCTCTAGATTGTTAATATCATAGAATAAAGATGGCTTAACCTTTGTTGAGTTAATACTATTTAAAATGGAAATGTAACGAATCATAGCCTTATTGTTGATTCTCTTTACACCGAATTTATGAATAACAACATTTGGTTCTACAAGAGCTAATTGATAAGAACGGCTCTTTGTATCCACTGTCATTTCTCCGCATTCAAATTCGAATTGGTCATCAAAGAAAATACTACCTTTCTTGGTTGATGCATCATATCTGACAGTTATGTATGGACGACTCTTTCTATCTGCTTGCTCCCAGTGAAAAATCTCAAAGTCACCCTTGTTGTGTTCTTCTGTATCATTTAAATACTCAATATATGTTGAGAATAATGAAGACATCTCAACTCTTTTTTGCACGAAATCTACTGTTGTTGTTTTTACTTTTGTCTTTCTATCAAATAATCCCATATCAAATCACCACTCCTCGTTCAAGGTATCGTTATTGAGTATGTTTATTATATCATACCCAAGTCAAAAATGCTATTTTTTTCTATGAAAATTTAAAAAAATTTCGGAAAATTTGCGTATTTCACGTTCGAAAAAGACATTTTCTCCAAAAACGTTTTAAAATCTCGTACAAATGTGCAAAAACAAAAGTCAATTTTTGTTATTTAATTAAAAAGGAGGGCAAAGCTGCCCTCGCTATTTTAGTACTTATTGATATATCTTTTGATTTCCCAATTTGTTACGAATTTATGGTATTCATTCCATTCAATTGTTTTAGCCTCAATAAGCTTCTTTACCGTATGAGCACCCATTGCCTCCTGAATAAGCTTATCCTTCTTAAATGCAATCGTTGCTTCATTTAAATCTAGAGGTAAGGATTCAACGCCTAAGGCTTTTCTTCCCTCATCATCTAAATCGAATAGATTCTCATCTACAGGTGGTACCATAGGTACATTATCACTAATACCATCTAAGCCTGCAGCTAATATTGCTGCAATTGCTAAATATGGATTTGCAGATCCATCAACGCTTCTTACCTCAGTACGAGTCTTCATTCCTCTTGCTGCAGGAATACGAATCATTGTAGAACGGTTTGAATTGGACCAAGAAATATAGCATGGTGCTTCATAGCCTGGAACTAATCTCTTATAAGAGTTAACAATTGGATTTGTAATTAAGCAGAATCCCTTAGCATGGTGAATAATACCAGAAATCCACTTTTCAGCAACTAAGGATAATTGATTCTTTGTATTTGGATCAAAGAATGCATTCTTATCATCCATAGTTAATAAAGAACAATTTACATGCATACCAGAACCAGCAATACCCTCAACAGGCTTTGGCATGAATGTTGCATGAAGGCCATGACGTCTTGCAATATTTTTTACAACTAGCTTGAAGGTTTGTACCTGATCACATACCTCGACTGCAGAATCAAACTTAAAGTTGATTTCATGCTGACCTGTTGCAACCTCGTGGTGTGCAGCCTCAATAGTGAATCCAATCTTTTGTAATTCAAGTACGATATCTCTTCTGCAATCCTCTGCACTATCTACTGGTGCTAAATCGAAATATGAACCAGTATCGTTGAATTCAAGTGTAGGATTACCATCACTGTTTAATTTAAATAAGAAGAATTCTGGCTCAACACCACAATTAAATGCCTTGAAGCCAAGCTTCTTCATTTTTTCAATATTTCTCTTTAGGATTCCTCTTGGGTCTCCCTCGAATGGAACATGTGTTCCATCCTCACATGGCTGATAAACATCACAAATAAATCTTGCAACCTTACCATAAGCTGTATTTTCCCAGCTTAATACTAAGAATGTATCTAAATCTGGATGTAGATACATATCTGCTTCATAAATACGAACGAATCCTTCAATGGAAGAACCATCAAACATTACTTGATTTTCAAGTGCATCCTCTAATCTTGTTACTGGGATTTCAACATTCTTTAATGCTCCCATCATGTCTGTAAACATCATACGAATATAGCGGATGTTTTCTTCCTTACAAATACGGCGAATATCAGCCTTTGTGTAGCTCATTTTTTATACCTTCCTTATTCCTTTTTACACATTTGTCATAATAAAAATAAAAGTCGCGAAAATGAAAAATCATTTCATGCGACTTTGCAAATCAATTATTATAACCATAGCGCCTTTGCTATAATTCAATTCTATTCAAGATAACGCCTATTGTCAATTAGAAATCACTATGTAAACGATTTATTCTATATTATCCTCTTGAATATACTTATTTGTAATACTTCTTTTTAAATATGCTTTTGCAAGAATACCAGAGAATATTCCTGTTCCAATAGATAATAATACAATAAATGGTAAATAATATAATACGGCACTAGTGCCTACGATAAAAATAGCAATAAGTATTTGTCCTATTCCATGAGCTATACTTCCAAGCATAGAAACTCCCCAAATAGAAAATACCTTAATTCTAGAAAATATAAGCATTACAATAAAGGATAGGATTCCACCAGATAAGCTCATTAAAAATGTAGGGGTCATAAGAGTTGCTCTTATCAATGCAACAACAAGAATTCTTAATATATCTACAATAAAAGCTTCATAAAATTTAAATTCATAAAGCATAATTAATATAATTACATTCGCAAGCCCAAGCTTTACACCAGGAATGAATATAGGTATAAAGGATTCTATATAGCCAAGGATCACTGCCATTGCCAAAAGCATTGCGATAATCATCCATCTTTTCAAGCTCTTATTCATTACTATCACCGCCTGTAATAACGATAGTAATTCGATTTGGTAAGCAGGTTATAACATCATGCTCCTTAGATTTTTCTCCTGTATGAACGCAAATTTGATTTGGACATCCTGATTCTATAACAGAAACCTTACCATAATTTACTAGAATAATTACCTTAGATATATCTCCATCGACAGTAACTCTCTGATTCTTATATAAATCTAGAGTTAATATAATATCCTCTCCATGATAAACAACTGCTTTTTTCCCTTCCTTTTTAAAGCTAAAGAACCAAAAGGATAATAATATTCCTGCAACCAAAAGAATCCCAAAAAGGAGAATTAAATCATTTCTAAGCCTTTTATTCATAAAGCTTCACTCCTTCTGTTTGGAAAAGTATCTTATTATTACTATACATTAATATATCTAAATTATTATTTTTAGCGAACTGCAATGCTTTATCAAAGCCCATATTAAAAATGGCAGTGGAATATGCATCCCCTTCAAGTGCATTTTGATTAAAAACAAATATGGAATCATATTTATTGGATGGATATCCATTAAAAGGATTTATTAGATGATGATATATATTACCATCTATATTCACATATTGATTTTGTGGGCTTGAACAGGATATCACCCTATCCTTATCCTTAAGAATACCTATATATCCATTAAAATCATAAGGCTTTGATAGACCAATCGTATATTCCTTGCCCATCTTATTTCCAATGGCAATACTTGAATTACCTGCATCTATATAATAGGAGGATATTTGATTATCCTCTAAATATTTCTTAGCCATATCCGTAGCATATCCCTTAGCTATTCCACCTAAATCAATACTACCATTACCTACAATAGATATATGATTACCATCAATCCTTAACGAGGTATTTTTCATAATATCTAATTCCTCCTGAATGGTAGTAGAATCTAATACTTTATTTTCCTTCATGCAATCCTTCCACTTATGGGATAAAGAACCAATAAATGGATTAAAATAGCCTTCCGTTTTTTCATAGATACGTATAGATTCCTTTAATATATCTAGTAAGGTATTTGAAACTACTGCCTCTCTAGCATAATTTAAATCATATATAGAAATACTATCCTTACCTGATTTATAATCATTTGATACTAGATCTACTTCCTTATAGATTTCTTTTATTTTATTGAAATGCTCCTTAAAATTCTCATCATTATATATCGATACTGTAACCACAGTATCCATAGTATAAATGACACCTGTATTTTCTGTTTCACCACAGGAGCATAAAAAAAGGCATGAAGAAAATATAAGTCCTAATAACAATTTCTTCATGCCTATCACCTCAGTCTTCCTTTACTTTCTCTTCCTTATTTTTCTTTTTAAAAATCATAGGAAGAATTGGCTTTTGTAAAATATTATATTCTATAAATACTGTAGTTAATGCCATAAATACTGCAGCTATGCTTGCACCTAAAGCTAAGCCAGCAACACAATCGGTAAAATAATGTACACCAATAACAATTCTTGAAATTGGAACAATAAAGAAGATTAAGCTAAATACAGCCACTACAGGAATGGTAATCTTCTTATTCTTTTCTGTAATAAGGAATAAAAAGATTATAAATGGGCACATAAATCCAACGGATGTGGAATGTCCACTAGGGAAGCTTGTTGATTTTTCAACCATCCACCACATTTCAGCATCTGGTCTTGGTCTTTGATATACACCCTTAAATGCAGCATTTAGGAATACTTGAATAATCAAGCCTAATAAGAAAATCATAAAACGATAATCAAGCTTTGTATATATAAGCATTAAAACAGATAAAACGGCAAGTACATATAAATCACCAGCTTCGGTGAATATTCTCCAAAACCAATAATTTAAGCCACCCTTTTCTCCTCTTGTATTATAGGCTAAATCTCTAGCCCAAACATCAATTCCAAGAGGATCTAGGTTATTCTTACGAACAAGAATACATAATGTAGTTAATACTGCTACAGCAGCAATAAATACAATTAAAGAAATAATTAATCTTTTTTTCATATAAACCTCACATTCCTTTCTACGTACCTCGAAAGGCACACATAGTCATGAAAATAATTTTTTGTTATAATCTAACCACGAGGAGCTGTTATATACTACAGAGCACGTTGAGGTGAGTTGTAGACTTCT
>Ga0310695_10010550_pt1 | contig 13465 bp, 10 predicted proteins | sample RumenRJG_04DNA_FD_203882 | JGI IMG/M metagenome (GOLD analysis project Ga0310695, IMG submission 203882) | Bovine rumen microbial communities from Lethbridge, Alberta, Canada - RJG_04 (v2) (version 2) | ecosystem: Host-associated > Mammals > Digestive system > Stomach > Rumen | place: Canada...
CAAAAAATACTGGCCTTGCGACTGCCATCTTGTCGGCAAGGAGATCGTAAGATTCCACTCGCTCATATGGCCTGCGATGCTGATGAGCGCGGACCTGCCTCTTCCTAAGCAGGTAAGGGGACACGGATGGCTCCTGATGGGCGGCGAGAAGGTCAGCAAGTCCAAGGCGGCCAAGGGACAGGACGTCATCGATCCCGTCGTGCTGATCGACCGCTACGGCATCGACGCTCTCAAGTACTTCCTGCTGAGAGAATACACATTCGGCCAGGACGGCACTTTCACAAACGAGGTCATGCTCAGAAGGATGAACTTCGATCTCGCCAACGACCTCGGAAACCTGCTTTCGAGAACCATCTCGATGATACTGAAATACTGCGGAGGCAAGGTGCCTGAAGTAGCAACAAAGGACGCCATCGATGAGGAGCTTATCGCTCTGGCCACATCCACCGCTGACAAAGTTGCGGCAAACATGGACGAATTCCAGTTCAACATGGCTCTCGAAGAGATATGGGTGCTCATCAGACGCGCCAACAAGTACATCGACGAGAAGGCTCCGTGGGTGCTCGCAAAGGACGAGTCAAAGAAAGCCGAACTCGACACCGTCATGAGGAACCTCGCCGAAGCTCTGAGGATAGTCTCGATACTGATCGAGCCTTACATGCATACGACGACGGACCGCATGAGAGAACAGCTCGGACTTGCCGGTGTGCCGGTCGTATGGGAGGACGCGTTCGAATTCTATAAGATGGACGGATGCGAGGTCAGAAAGGGCGACATGCTCTTCCCGAGACTCGACATCGACAAAGAGCTCGAAGAGCTGTACGCTCTGGGAGCAGCGGCAGCGAAATAGATAAGCGCTGCGGCTGCGTAAAAACTGCGACGCGGCTGCTGTCCGGTTTGATTTCGCGGCAGCGGAATAGATAATACCGGCGGCCGATGCAGATCTGAGGGTCTGCAGCTGCGCAATAACGAATTTGAAGCGAGGATGGTGTAATATTCATACATAATGGAGTCATAATACACCATCCTTTAGTATTTTTAGGAAGATTTGACCATTTAACCGGCAAATGGTGTAATATTTGCCGGATATCGCGGATCCATACACCCGATTTCAGAAAAACGGTGTAATGATCCGGCATAATTGCAGCTTTTTACACCATCCGGCCCGAATCACGCGGATATTGCATTGAATTTTGTGCCAGATGGTGTAATTATTCCGCAACAGGGCTGGATTTTACACCATTGAAACGGCCCGGGAGTGAAAAATGCTTTTTGACGCGCATACACATCTGAATTTTGAAAAATATACCGAAGAGGAGCGCAGGCAGATCGCGGCCGAGACAGAGGCGTCCGATGTAGGGTGCATCATCGATGTGGCTGACTGCGTGGAGGCTGCAAAGCTCGCGCTGAAGGATGCTGAAGACTATCCGTGGTGCTATGCGGCCGTCGGGATACACCCTGACCACGCCTCTGAATACGAAGGCATCTGCGGAAATGACCCCGTGAAGAGGCGACAGGCTGAACAGAAGCTCGAAGCGGATCTGGAAGAGATCAGAAAGCTCGCGGCCCATCCGAAGGCTGTTGCCGTAGGCGAGATAGGCCTCGACTATTACTACGGCACTGACGACAGGGACGAGCAGCAGGAGCTATTCCGGAGGCAGATAAGGCTCGCGAACGAGCTCCGGATGCCGATAATGATACACTCAAGGGACGCTCATCAGCTGACCATGGATATACTGAGGGAAGAAGGAGTGTTCTCTGAAGAAAGAAAGAGCTGGTTCCCTGAGAGGCCTGCTGCCGGAGAACTCTCGGCCGCGGCTTCCGGTCACGATCTGAAGGTGCCCGGAGAGCACGGGGAGAACGGCGTCAGGCTTGCTCCGGACGTCAGGCTGCAGATGCACTGCTTCTCGGGCTCGCCTGAGCTGGCGCTCGAATACGTGAAGCTCGGAGCGACACTGTCGCTGGGAGGTCCGGTGACCTTCAAAAACGGGAAGAAGGCGGCAGAGGTCGTGAGGCAGGTGCCGATAGAATATCTGATGTCCGAGACCGATGCGCCTTACATGGCTCCGGAGCCTCTCCGGGGCAGGCCGAACAAGTCTCCTTACATAGAGCACATCGTGAGGCGCATGGCCATGATAAAGGGGATCGGCTATGACGAGGCGGCCCGCATACTCACCGAAAACGGCAGGCGCTTTTTCGATATAGCGCCGTGAAGACGAAACGAATGAGGCGTCATTTGCGGATGCCGATGTGAAAAGAAGAAAACGAAACAGACAGCGAGATCATTGACATGAAAAGAGATCACATAATAGAAACCATAATAGACAGCGAACTGATCGCGCCGGGCTCCGTAGTGATAACGGGAGTGTCGGGCGGTCCGGATTCGCTGTGCCTGCTGCACGCCCTTGTGAGCATCGCCGATATGCTCGACCTGGTCATAGTGCCTGTGCATGTCAATCACAAGCTCAGGCCGGAGGCCGATGCGGAGGCGGACCACATAGCGGAGATATGCGACCGCATGGACCTTGATCTTGAGATGTTCGAGGCTTCGTGCGCAGAGCTCGCCGATGAGGCCGGCATCTCGACCGAGGAGGTGGGAAGGATCATAAGATACGAGATATTCGACGATGTTGCGCAGAGCATCGAGGATGACGGCGTGCCGGGAGACAGGATACTGATAGCGGTCGCCCATAACGCGGACGACCAGGCCGAGACGGTGCTCTTCAGGCTCCTTCGGGGGACCGGGCCTCACGGGCTCGCGGGCATACCGGCGGTAAGGATGTCCGAGATGGGCTATATGATCGTGCGCCCGCTTCTCTCCGTCGAAAGAAAGGACATAGAAGAATATATAAGGGAGAACAGGCTCCGTCCGAACATCGACGCGTCTAACAGCGACAACAGATACGCGAGGAACCGCATCAGAAACGAGCTGATCCCGTATCTCGAGAAAAACTACAGCCCGAAGATCAGAGAGCATCTCAGGCGGTTTGCACGGCTTGCCTATATGGATGATCTGCTGCTCAGAGAACTGGCCATGAGCGAGTACGGCGACAGCATCAGCTTCGACGACGAGAAGGACAGGGCGGTGCTTGACCTTGCGGCGGCAAAGGAGAACCCTCCTTCGATAAACAGCAGGATAGTCCGGATGATGCTGGAGGTGCTGGGCCTTGAGTCAAATGCCACGTATGAGATCGTGAATTCCATAATGGATCTGATGTACAGCGACCATCCGTCAGCGGGCGTCGATCTGCCTCTGGGCATCAGGGTATACAGGGAGTATGACAAGCTCGTTTTCTCCGGCGAAGATGAGATAATAAGGCCGGACGAGAGCGTTGAGATATGGCCGCAGGTGATCCCGTCAAGGGAATTCGAGCCCGATGAGGAACGGCCTTACGCCGCATTCGACTTCGATAAGTTCAATGCGGAGCATCCCGGAAGAATAGGGGAGATAGTGCTCAGGACCAGACGCGAGGGCGACTATCTTCCGATGAAAAACGGCAGCAAGAAGATACAGGATCTGCTGGTCGATGCAAAGGTCAGCAGGAACGCCAGAGACAGCATGCTGATGGCCGCCATAGGAAGCGAGGTGCTGTGGATGCTGCCGGATCCTCACTTCAGCAAAGAGCGGGAGAAAGAGAAAGGCAGATTTTCACAAAAATATCAGATTTCCGACACAACAGAAAGGGTTCTTCTCATTGAATTAGGGGAATCCATGTGATAATATTTGTGCTCGGGACACAAATTTTTCGATGTTTTTAGTATCGCTTTTAGAAAATATGATCAGAAAATAAAGGGGAAAGGAAACATATAAATTGAAAAACTTCGGACGCAGCGCAGGCACATACCTGATAATATTCGTCGTCGTGCTCAGCATGTCGATGATGTTCCGCAACTTCGCACAGAACTCCGATATAAAGGAAGTAAAGTTCTCGCAGTTTGCCCGGCATCTTGAAAAAGGCGACTTTGACAGCGTTAACATTACGGAAAGAAAGCTGACCGGAACCAAAAAGGACGGCACCAGAGAAGTCACATACGCGCCGTCTCTTGTCGAGATCAGCTGGCTTGAAGAAAAGACGATAAATCCGATGCTCGAAGAGGGCAAGATAGAGCTCGACAGCGAGCCGCCTAAGAGCGAATACACCCTGCTCAATCTGCTGCCGACGATCCTCATGATCGCGGCGATGGGCTTCCTTTTCTATTTCATGATGAGCCAGGGCGGCAACAAACAGGCCTTCCAGTTCGGAAAGAACAGGGCGAGGCTGTATAAGAACGACGGCAAGGCCATAACGTTCGACGATGTCGCCGGCCTCGAAGAAGAGAAGGTCGAGCTTTCGGAGATAGTCGACTTCCTCAAGAACCCGTCAAAATACAGCAAGCTTGGCGCCAGGATCCCTAAGGGCGTGCTGCTCGTCGGACAGCCGGGCACGGGAAAGACATATATCTCGAGGGCTACCGCGGGCGAAGCGGGAGTTCCTTTCTTTACCATATCCGGCTCGGACTTCGTAGAGATGTTCGTCGGCGTGGGAGCTTCCCGCGTAAGGGACCTCTTCGCCGAGGCAAAGAAGAACGCTCCGTGCATCGTGTTCATCGATGAGATAGACGCTGTGGGAAGGCGCAGAGGCGCGGGCCTTGGCGGAGGCAACGACGAAAGAGAGCAGACCCTCAACCAGCTGCTCGTCGAGATGGACGGATTCGACGGCAACATCGGGATAATAATCCTTGCCGCGACCAACAGGCCTGACGTGCTCGACCCGGCTCTTCTGAGACCGGGCAGATTCGACAGGCAGGTCGTCATCGGAATGCCGGACATAAAGGGAAGAGAACAGCTCTTCAGACTCTATACAAAGAACAAGCCGCTGGCCGATGATGTTTCTCCTGAGATCCTCGCCAAGAGGACTCCGGGATTCTCCCCGGCCGACATAGAGAACCTCATCAACGAGGCGGCTCTGCTGACAGCGCGCCGCAACGGAACGAAGATCAGGATGGACGAGATAGAGGAGGCCACGACGAAGGTGATGGCAGGGCCTCAGAAGAAGTCCAGGGTCATCTCGGAGGCAGAGAAGAAGCTTACCGCCTACCACGAGGCGGGCCACGCCATAGTCATGAGGGCGACTCCGGACGCGGACCCTGTCCACCAGATCACGATCATCCCGAGAGGAATGGCCGGAGGCTTCACCATGTGGCTGCCTGAAGAGGATAGGTTCTTCGAGACCAGAGGCCACATGGTCAATACGATCAAGCATATGCTGGGCGGCCGCGTGGCAGAGGAGCTGAAGCTCGACGATATCTCCACCGGAGCGAGCAACGACCTCGAAAGAGCCACGGAGATGGCGCGCCAGATGGTCACGAAGTACGGATTCAGCGAAAAACTCGGACCTGTTTCGTTCAGCTCCAGCGATGAAGTGTTCCTCGGAAGGGACTTCTCTACGCGCCAGAACTACTCTGAGGAGGTCGCCTCCGAAGTCGACCGCGAGATCAGAAGGATACTGAACGAGTGCTACGACGCTACCAGAAAGATACTCACGGAGAACGATGCGGCCTTCGAAAGAGTCGCGCAGGCGCTGCTGCTTGTGGAGACTCTAGACGGAGACCAGTTCGAGAGGCTGTTCACAGGCGAGATCGATCCTGAAGGCGTAAAGGAAGAAGTCGAGAGCCTGAGCAGAAAGCTCGCCCGCAAAAACAAGAAGGAAGCGGAGGAGTCCAGACGCCGTGAAGAGCAGGAAAGGCTCGAAAGGCAGGAAGAGATCGACAGGATACAGGAAAAGATCAGCGGCATAGACCGGAAGGTCGAGGCCGGTGATATAACTGAACTCAGAAGGAAGACTGCCTCGAAGCCTGACAAAGAGAAAAAGAAGGACGAGCCTGACAAAGAGGAAAAGAAGGACGAGCCTGACAAAGAGGAAAAGAAGGACGGTCCTGACAAAGAGAAAAAGAAGGACGAGCCTGAAAAGAAAGAGGATAAGTAACGGAGAAGCGTTATGAAGATAAGCGTAAACGACTGCCTTAAACTGGATGCTTTCAGGGGAAGCCGCGTGCTTGCCTGCAGCGATGAGTGCTCAAGGCGCGTCAGGTCGGTCTCCGTCCTTGACGAGGACGACCTTGCCATGGGCGTGGAGAGGAACGGCGTCAGCGAGCAGATGGTCATCACGCACTTCTGGACCAGCAGAGACGACATCGAGGCTCAGAAGGCAGCTGTGACGGCGCTGGGCAGAAAAAACATCAGCGCTCTTGTCGTATATCTGAACGACAGGGGAGTTACCGGGATCGCTCCGTCCGTCGTTCGCGCGGCCGAAAACGCAGGCCTGCCTCTTATCACGATCTTTGACAACGGCAATGTCACATACTCGATGCTTATCGAGCAGGTGCTCGACAAGATACTCTACGGAGAGAACTACAGCGACAACATACTCAACAATTCCATCTATCATCTGCTCAACTTCGAAAAGCACAGCAGCTTCCCTGCGGCGCTTCGCGAGGCGGCCATGCACAACGATTACCAGGTCGTGCTGATGACAGAGGAGTTCAACACCATTCTGACTGTCGAGACGAGGCACCTGGTGAAGATCGAGGACGCCGTGCAGGCTGCCCGCAAGCTCGATGCGTTCAGCATGAACGGCTTCACACGCGTCGAAATCGAGAGCGTAGTGACATACTGGGGCTTCATCAACATCAAGGACAGCAGATACATACTCGTCATAGTCGATAACGAGGATGAGTATTCGGCGGCCGAGATGAGCAAACTCGCCCAGACCATCGAGCTGGCCATCGGCATGTGGAAATACACTCCGGACAGGGATTCGAGAGCCGAATTCATAAAGTCGGCGGTCAGAGGCGACATTTCGTTCTGCCATACCCTGCTCGAAGAATCGGGACTCCGCGGCATGCAGTTCACGAGCGCTTTTTATATCAAGGACGCCCGCGAGGATCAGGAAAAATTCCTTGAGATACTGGACAGGCACAGAGGGAGATCCGATTTCGGACTTCTCGTCACCAGGGAAGCCGACGAGATATACGGCATCGTCTACGCAGAGGGGGGACAGGAGAGAGGAATCGAGACCAAAAACGCCTGCCTCGCTATGTTCGACGAACTCAAGGCGTCCTGCAGAGAGGAAAGGATATTCCACATCACGGGAATGGAGACCCTCGAGACCTGCGTCGACGGCTTCAAGATGATAAACAAGACGAGCAGATACATGGAGAAGGTGTTCCCGTTCAAGCGTGTGTTCTCCAAGTACGAGATATCCATGGTCAGCGACTGCGTGTACATGCAGACCGGATCGCAGCTGCAGAGAAAGATGTACCTCGACCTTCTTGAGCCTTTCGAAAGAGAGGTTTCGGAGAACAAGGGAAGGATGCTTATCGATACGCTGTCCACATTCGTTCTCGACGCGGGAATGAACAGCAACAGGACTGCGGAATTCATGAACATCCATAACAATACCGTGCAGTACAGACTGAAAAAAGCCAACGAGATACTGGGCGCCGAGATGACGGCAAACAGAGTCATCCCGGGGCTGACGATGGCGCTCGCTCTGAAGAGACTGGAGGAAGACTGATATGCTGCTTGCGATAGATGTGGGCAACACCAATATAGTGCTCGGAGTATTTGAGGGCGACAGGCTTGTCGAAAGCTGGAGACTTGCGACCGACAACAACAGGTCGGCCGATGAGTACGGCACCATCATAAACTCGATGTTCAGATATGCTGACATAGGCCCTGAGGACATAGACGATGTCATCATATCGTCGGTAGTCCCTTCGCTTCTTTTCACGCTCGAGCACATGTGTCTCAAGTATTACGACAAGAACCCTGTCGTCGTTGAGCAGGGCATCAAGACCGGCATCAAGGTCAGGTATGATGACCCGCGCCAGCTGGGCGCAGACCGTATCGTGAACGCGGTCGCGGCCCATACAAGATACGGCGGCAACCTCATAATCATAGACTTCGGGACGGCCACCACTTTCTCGTGCGTATCGGCTGACGGAGAGTTTCTCGGAGGCGCGATCGCGCCGGGGATCAAGACCCAGGCAGCGGCGCTCTTCGAGCATACGGCGAAGCTGCCGAACGTAGACCTGGAGATCCCGGGAAGCTTCATCGCGAGGAACACCAGCGAAGGCATGAGATCGGGACTCATTTACGGCCACATGGGCTTCACCGAGCACATGGTAGCGGGCATGAAGCAGGAGATGTGCGATGAGCTCGGGTGCCGGCCTGAAGACATCAGGGTCGTGGCGACCGGAGGAATGGCGACCATGGTCGAGAGCGGAGTATCCTGCATCGATGAGATCGACAGAAGGCTCACGCTCGACGGCCTTCAGATGATACACGAAAAGAACAGGGGCCTCAACAAGAAGAGGGTCCTGCAGGACTGATGCCGCTTCACATGAACATAGGAGATCTTGAACTGAAGAATCCCTGGCTGCTGGCACCGATGGCCGGCTTTACCGACGCGGTGATGCGCACGCTTTGCGAAGAGCAGGGCGCCGCGCTTACCTGCACCGAGATGGTGAGCGCCAAGGGCCTCTACTACGGCGGCAGCAAGACGGAGAAACTGACATACATCCCGGAGGACGCCGGCCCGACAGCCATACAGATATTCGGGAGCGAGCCCGAGGTGATGGCGTATGCCGCGAGAGAACTCGACAGCCTGGCGAACAGGGTGCTCGATATCAACATGGGCTGCCCGGTGCCGAAGGTGGTCCGCTCGGGAGACGGCTCGGCTCTCATGAGAGATCCGGATCTCGTTTACGAGATCGTCAGGGCGACGGCGGCAGCGAGCTCAAAGCCGGTGACGGTCAAGATAAGGAAGGGATTCACCGAAGACTGCCCGAACGCCCCTGAGGTCGCAAAGGCTGCCGAAGAAGGGGGCTGCGCGGCGATAGCCGTCCACGGAAGAACGCGAGGGCAGTATTACAGCGGTACTGTCGACCGGGACATCATCAGAAAGGTAAAAGAGGCCGTGTCGGTGCCGGTGATCGCAAGCGGAGACGTCACCACGGCGGAAGAGGGCATGAGCATGCTCTCCGAAACAGGCTGCGACATGGTAATGATAGGACGCGGAGCTATCGGGAACCCGTGGATATTCAGGGACCTTGACTGCGCGTACAGCGGAAGACCCCTGCCGCCCGCTCCCTCTCCGGCAGAGAGGAAGGCCATGATGATAAGACATCTGGAGATGCTCTGCGGACTCAAGGGAGAGCGCACCGGCGTCAGGGAGTTCAGAAAATACATAGCTTACTACACAAGGGGCCTTCCGGGAGCGGCGGCCCTGAGGAGGAAAGCCAACGATATCACGGATCCCGATGAGATGGCAGGGACAATAAAAGAAAGAATCAGTGACTGATAAAAGAAATGCAAAAACGAAATATCTGAGGATACTGCTGCCGGCGGCCTTTGCAGTCTGCATGGCGCTGGCTTTGTGCGGCTGCACCACGTACAACAGCTTCAAACAGACATATATAACAAAGCCGGATCCCGAAAAGCAGTCCGTGCCGACCATAACCATAGGCGTCATAGAGCCGCAGACGGGAAGATATCACGATAAGGGCATAGCAGAGCTCAAGGGCATCGAGCTTGCCAACAGCATCTACAATAATGTGGACGGATACAAAGTGGAACTGGTAAAGGTAGACACGCAGTCTTCAGTGAGCGCGACAAACACTGCAATCCAGGCCCTGCTCGAGATGAAGCCCGCAGCGATAATCGGAGCCGCGGGAGACGCATCGTGTCTTGCCATCTCCGACTATGTCGATGAAGCGCAGGTTCCTGCGATCACACCGTCTGCAACGAATCCTCTGATCACTCAGAGCAGCCACTACTACTTCAGGGCGTGCATGACCGATTCGCAGATGGGCGAGGGCCTCGCGGAATACGCATGCAACAGGCTCGGAGCGGAGAGCATAGGCGTCATCAGCATCAAGAACGATACGAGCACTTCGGCTCTGCTCGACGGGTTCTACGATAAAATAAAGGAGCTCAGAGGCAAAAGGGATCAGACCGTCACGGCCAGGCTTGAGATACAGCCGAATGAAGACGAGATGAAGGCCGCTCTGAAAGAGATCAGAGCCGCAGGGGCCGGCGCGTGTTTCGTCTCCATGGGACCAGAAGAGATGGATACGTTCTTTACTCTGGCCGAGAAGATGAAGATGACGGATGTCACATATCTCGGCACAAGGAGCTGGGGAGACGCTGCTTTCGTTTCGATGATGGGCAGACACAAAAACATAAAAGTTGTCTTCCCTTACGAATCCGTGCTCTCAAAATCGGATGACACCTCGGATACCGCTACTGAAGAGGCCCAGAGGTTCCAGATCGAATATGCCAACAGATACGGCGTCGACGATGTGCCGACAGATAACGCGGCGCTCGGATACGATTCATATCTTCTGGTCATCAACGCCATACATAATTCCAAATCCCTGACCGGCAGCGATATACGGACGGGTCTGAGGGATCTCAGCGGTCTCAAATGCGCCACGGGGGTGTTCAGTTTCGATTACACCGGCAACGTAGTCAGAGCGGTGACGCTCTCGACCATCAAGGGCGGCAAGCCTGTCACGGAATACGTGACGAGCAGCGAGACCGAAGCCAGAAAGCTCGAAGACATCGAGAACAGCGGAAGCGAGGCCCGGGACAGCAGCCGGACGGCTTCGGAAGATGAAGCTGACAGCAGCGCTGAGGATCCTGAAAGTGAAAACGGAGAAGACAGCTCGGAAGAAGAGGTGTACTGATGGGATATTCGGAGAGACTTGATTCCTATAAGGAAGACATGATCAGAACGCTCGGCGGATCGATAAGCTGCCCCAGCGTAAGAGGCGAAGCGGTAAGGACCGCCGGCGGCGAGGTGTATCCGTTCGGAAAGGGAGTGCAGGATGCGCTCGAGCACATGCTGAAGACAGGCGAAGAGATGGGCTTCGAGGTCTTCAACGACGACAACTATGCGGGCTATATACAGTACAGCGCTCCCGAAGGAGGGGACGGATACTTCGGCATAGTGGGCCATCTTGATGTGATGCCTGAAGGCAGCGGATGGACGAATGATCCGTTCACCATGACCGAAAGGGACGGGATACTCTACGGAAGGGGCACGTCCGACGACAAGGGCCCGGTCGTGGCGTGTCTGTACGCAATGAAGGCGATAAAGGAAGAGGGCATCGTTCCTCATAAGAACATAAGGCTGGTCCTCGGCCTCGATGAAGAGAGCGGAGACCTGAGCTCGGAGCATTATCTCGAAAGCTGCGGCAAGCCGGACTTCGGATTCACTCCGGACGGGAGATTCCCTCTCGTAAACGGCGAAATGGGGATAATGATATTCGAACTCGCGCAGAAGTTCACGACGAAGCCTGCAAAGGACTCGCTGAGGCTGACAAAGCTCGAGGGCGGCACGGCGCCTAACGCTGTGCCTGCGAACGCGAGGGCGGTCATCTCGGGCAGCAAAGAGCAGTATGATCTCATCATCGGCAGAGCGGGTCTCTACAGCGAAGAGACGGGACATAAGCTGAAGACGAAGAAGCAGGGCAGCGCGCTCGTGATAGAAGCGGAAGGAGTCGCAGCCCACGGCGCCCGCCCGGAGCTCGGACTCAATGCGGTCAGCATCCTCATGGAATTCCTTGGCAGGATCGGTTTCGCCAATGAAGAACTCAACGAGTTCATAGCGTTCTACAACGAGCACATCGGATTCGACCTGCACGGGGAGAGGATGGGCTGCTATTGTGAGGATGAGCCGTCCGGCCCATTGATTTTTAACGTCGGACTCGCTAATATAAACGAGGAGATCGCAACGCTCACCGTAAACATAAGATATCCGGTGAGCTGTACTGAAGAAGCGGTCACAGGAGCCATGGAGGAGGTCCTCGGTTCCGGCCGCGTCGGCATAGTTACCAGATCGGTGTTCGAGCCGATCTATGTAGAGCCTGATGATCCGCAGGTGATCACCATGCTCGAAGCATACAGGAAGAACACCGGCGATAACGAATCGGAGCCTCTCACGACAGGCGGCGGCACATATGCCAAGCTGATCGGCAATATAATCTGTTTCGGGGCACTGTTCCCGGGCGAGGAAAACACGATGCACCAGGCGGACGAAAAGCTCAGCGTCGAGTCTCTCATGAAGATGGCTCACATATACGCCGACGCGATATTCGCCCTCTGCTGCGAATAAAACCAACCGTTATATCTAAATGATCTGTTTCAGGGCGTGGTGAAAGTCCACACCGGCGGTGATAGCGCAAATGCTTAAGTCCGCGAGCCATGAGGCCGAACCGGTGAGAATCCGGTACCGACGGTATAGTCCGGATGAAAGAAACATTACAAGTGAAATTTGTGATGAATGGCCTTGACTGACTTCAGGGCCATTATTAATGCCTGACAGATTCCACCCGTTCATGATGAGGAGGAAAACTGTTATGAACCAAAACAAATTTACTACAGAAAAGCTTGCCAGACTGGCGATGATGACGGCGGTGTCCGTGGTGCTGCTTCTGATCCTGAGGCTGCCATGGCCTGCGGCTCCTTACCTGGTGTACGATCCGGCCGATGTGCCGATCTACATAACGGCGTTCGCATTCGGGCCGCTCGAGGGGCTCATAGTTACTCTGGTGGTGTGCCTCATACAGGCGTTCATGCTGGGCGGCGACATGTTCTATGGTTTTATCATGCATTTTGTCGCCACGGGCATAGTGGCCGTTGCAATAGGAGTGATGTACCGCCGCAACAAGACCAAAAAGACCGCGATAAAGGCTCTGGTCACGGGCGTTATCATTTCAGTCATAGTGATGTGCGTGATGAATCTCATCGTGACTCCTGTATACATGGGAGCGCCGAGATCGGCGGTGGTCGCCATGATCCCTACGGTGATCATACCGTTCAATCTGGTGAAAGCGGGCGTCAACTCGCTTCTCACGTTCATCCTTTACAAGAGGATATCCGTTCTGCTGCACGGCGCCGGCAGGACCGTTAAAACTGAAGAAAAGGATACTGCAGCGTGAAAACGGTAAGACCGCGCAGAATAAAACTTGATTCCGAAGACGCCACAAGAACACTGGGCCTTGAGATAGCAGACGCTCTTGAGCCCGGTGATGTGGTGGCTCTCATCGGCGATCTGGGCACGGGCAAGACCGCTCTGACGAAGTACATAGCCGAGGGCCTCGGCATAAAGGAAGAGATAAGCAGCCCGACTTTCACCATAATCAAGGAGTATAAAAGCGGAAGACTGCCGCTGTATCACTTCGACGTGTACAGGCTCGGAAGCGGCGAAGAACTCCTGGACACGGGTGCGGAGGAACTCATAGACGGCGACGGGGCCTGCGTTATCGAATGGGCGGATACAGTCGCCGATGTCCTGCCGGCCGACTCTCTGGTGGTGAGCCTCGGCTACGGGGACAGCGAGAATGAAAGGACAGCGGAGATCTACTGAAACACATGAAGATACTGGCTCTTGAGACAACAGGCAAATACGGATCGGCG
>Ga0310695_10010554_pt1 | contig 13464 bp, 15 predicted proteins | sample RumenRJG_04DNA_FD_203882 | JGI IMG/M metagenome (GOLD analysis project Ga0310695, IMG submission 203882) | Bovine rumen microbial communities from Lethbridge, Alberta, Canada - RJG_04 (v2) (version 2) | ecosystem: Host-associated > Mammals > Digestive system > Stomach > Rumen | place: Canada...
AGGTCGGGAAGAGGGCAGAGCTGAAGGTCGGGAAGAAGGCAGAGCTGAAGGTCGGGAAGAAGGCAGAGCTGAAGGTCGGGAAGAAGGCAGAGCTGAAGGTCGGGAAGAAGGCAGAGCTGAAGGTCGGGAAGAAGGCAGAGCTGAAGGTCGGGAAGAGGGCAGAGCTGAAGGTCGGGAAGAAGGTAAGGTCGAAGGTAAAGTTGAAGGACGTGCGGAAGTCTGGTCATTCATGGAAAAGTTAATGAAAGAAGGTAAGATGAAAGAGGTTCAGAGGGCAATTGTTGATTCGGAATATCGGGATCAGCTTTACAGAGAATATGCATTGATTGCAGAGTAGTCCCAGTGGAAGCCGGTGTGTTTTGTACCGGCTTTATAGGGTTCCGTTCTTTGGATTTCTCAAAACGGGAGTGGCGGTATGTCGTTTTTCACAGAGTACAACGAAGAATATACCATGAAGCTTTTTAAAGAGGAAGGTCGGGAAGAAGGCAGAGCTGAAGGTCGGGAAGAGGGCAGAGCTGAAGGTCGGGAAGAAGGCAGAGCTGAAGGTCGGAAAGAAGGCAGAGCTGAAGGTCGGGAAGAAGGTAAGGTCGAAGGTAAAGTTGAAGGACGTGCGGAAGTCTGGTCATTCATGGAAAAGTTAATGAAAGAAGGTAAAATGAAAGAGGTTCAGAGGGCAATTGTTGATTCGGAATATCGGGATCAGCTTTACAGAGAATATGCATTGATTGCAGAGTAGTCCCAGTGGAAGCCGGTGTGTTTTGTTCCGGCTTTATAGGGTTCCGTTCTTTGGATTTCTCAAAATGGGAGTGGCGGTATGTCGTTTTTCACAGAGTACAACGAAGAATATACCATGAAGCTTTTTAAAGAGGAAGGTCGAGAAGAAGGCAGAGCTGAAGGTCGAGAAGAAGGCAGAGCTGAAGGTCGAGAAGAAGGCAGAGCTGAAGGTCGGGAAGAAGGCAGAAGGGAAGGTCGGGAAGAAGGCAGAAGGGAAGGTCGGGAAGAAGGCAGAAGGGAAGGTCGGGAAGAAGGCAGAAGGGAAGGTCGGGAAGAAGGCAGAGCCGAAGGTCGGGAAGAAGCCTGGAAAGAAATCGGGGATCTGGTGCTGAAGTTAATAGCTGAAGGGAAAACAGAAGAAGTTCTGAGAGCTGCCAGAGATCCGGAATATCGAGAGCAGCTTTACAGTGACTACATACTTAAATCCGAGTAATTCCGGCAGGTTATGATTTTCATTTATAGACAGAAATCAGGTATGAACAGTCAGCACTTCGATCCCTGGTGGTGGGGTATACTGTACGTCCCCTTGTTTCCTGAACGAAGAGCGCCATTTTAGTGGCAGCAGTTGTTTTCGGAATTATAGTTTTCTGATTGGATTTTGCTTTTTTTTTGCCGGAAGCCTGTTCTGAAAAAGTCTGTATCAGATTGCCCCGTTTCAGAGTTTTTAAAATTCGCTCCTTCCTGCATCGTTATGACCGGAATGGTGCCAATGTCAGAGCAAACGAAATAATGACCGGAACCACGCAGATCCCGTACATCATGGTATTCAGTTCCCTGAACTTCCGGGGAGATTTCATCAGTATTAACGCTGTCCGTTTCGGGGCCGGCCCTGCAGAATTCAAGGGTGAGAAAATGAGAGGGCTTCTTTTTCAGGAGATTCGATAACTGCTGAATCTCCGTTCATTTTCCTTACCATCGTGGTGATTATCCCCGCTTAAATCGTGTCATATCCTCGTTTCATTATTTGTTTCGCAGTTGCCTCCGGATAAACTATTCAATGTCTCCTCCCCTGAAAAATGTTGTCATGTCCGCAGTTAGGGATGAAAAAATGTTGTTTTTTATAGATTAAGGGGCAAAAAAGTGCTGAGATGACTCAATACCAGGACTGAAAAAGTGTTCTGAGTATTTCTTTACAAGCCGATAATTGTTTAATGAAGATGAATCCGGAGGTGTTTTTTTCCTGTAATACCTGGCTTTACCAGGGCTTGTTCTCGGCTTCCTTTGCTTGCCAGATATCTTTACTGGCTGAAGAACTATATCTGCACCGGCGGGCTTCCTGCCGTGGTTAATTTTTTCCGGGATCACAAGGATTATACGGAAGTGCGTCGGATACAAAAAGAGATAGTCCAGCAGTATCAGGGAGATCTTGGCAAGCATATCCGCGCAGGCGAACTGCGGCGAATTAACATGGTGTGGGAATCCATTCCGATGCAGCTGGCGAAGGAAAACAAAAAAAATTCTTTTTCGGGCAGATTAAGAAGGGAGCCCGGAGCACGGAGTTTGAAACGGCAATTCAGTGGTTGGCTGATGCCGGACTGGTGCATAAGGTAAATCGTGTTAATGAACCTCACATACCTCTGAGCGCCTATAAGGATTTTTCGGCATATAAGCTGTTTGTGCTGGATATTGGCATTCTGGGGGCACTCAGCGATCTTGACGCCCGTTCAATTCTGGACGGGAACGATATCTTTACGGAATTCCGGGGAACCCTTGCGGAGCAGTATGTGCTTCAGGAGATGATGGCCGATACTGATTATACCCCGTATTACTATGGAACCGCTTCAGCTTCGTTTGAACAGGACTTTATCATTCAGAAAGGAAAACTTGCAATACCGATTGAAGTTAAATCAGGGACGAATGCCCGTTCCCAGAGTCTGAAGGCTTTTATCGGAAAATTCCGTTCGGAAATTGCCGTAAGATTGTCACCGCTTCCTTACCGGGAACAGGAAAACATCGTGAACCTGCCTCTTTATGCAGTTTGCAATCTGTAACCCCGTACTCTTAAATCCGGTACACCGGGGCGGCGTTTGAATCGGCCGGTGCATTGCCGTAACCCATATTACTGCGAAAATCACCTTCTGAAAATTGCCTGATGTTCCGCATAACAGGCTGATTTTTTCCCCGAAGTCCTTTTTCGGCATCTCGGGAAGCCCGGCATGAGCATAAGCTCCGTTATCCGTTTTTTCATTACAGCTTTTTTTCTTCGCCGCTGACATTCAGTAATTGTTCTTTCAATTTCCATCTTGCACTTTTTTGTTCCATAAGCACGTATTTTCCTGCCGATAATAGGGGTACGAACCCGCGGTTACCGTGTGGTCAGAAAATCTCTTATCAATAATCAAGGAGCTCTGTTATGCTTATCGATTCTCTTCCTTTGGGACTTAAAGCAACTGTAACTGAAATGGGAGGCTGCGAAAGCCCTGATCACGAAAGGGTTCTCTCGAATATCGACAATTCCCGCAGGGATAACCTGAACTACCTTCACACGTATTTTCCGAGAAGCTATAACGAGATTCAGGATGTGCTGGGCGAACTGAACAGGACAGCCCCGCAGTTCGGAGCGGATCTTCGTGAAAAAAGAGAGATCAGAATTTTATCTGTCGGCTGCGGCACCGGCGGAGATGTGATGGGACTCCTGTACTTTATTTACCTGAAGCTGAAAAACTGTTCCGTTGATGAGGAGGCTTTGGATGTTGCCATTACCGTGGATCTGGTGGATGGCAACAGCGACGCTGTTTCTCTTGCCGAACAGATACTTGTGGAGACAACACGGGGATGGTTCAGATCTGCCATAACCATAAAAACCGCCATTCGGAGATTTTCTGCCGGTTCCGATTTAACGGACGAATCCGGGAAATGCGGCAGGTATGATTTTATTGTGGCCTCAAAGTTTCTGCAGGAGTTATCTGTGTACCGGCCCTATTTCAGATTTATCGGGGCCTTCAGAAACAACCTTGCGGAAACCGGACTTATGGTGATTTTAACCACTGTTGACAGGCAGGCACCCCGGGGACTCGGTAACGGCGGATATATTTCCGTTTGCCTTAACGAGGAGACAAACCTGGCCTGTCATGAATATGATGAGGAAATCGCAACGGTATATCCGCTCCCCTGCAGGGCCAAACCGCACTGCTCGAAGTTATTCTGTTATACCAGATTCATCTGCAATGAGACGAATTCCAGCTATGCCGCAAGAGTGCTGGCCCGAAAGAAGTATGCTGACAGACTTCTTCCGGTAGTCAGAGCCGGCAGATATATGGTGAATTCCACTTTCGGAAAGGATCCCTATTGTCATGTTCCCGCAGATGTTATCCTGGCCGCCTGATGCCGGGATTCGCCCCGGGCCGGTTACAGGCCGGCTCCGGGGAATGGTGGCAAAGCAGTCATTTTTAAACTCCGGAGGGCTGCGACTTCTGATAAAATCCTCCGGGTAATTACAGGATTATTTTATGGAAAACAAAACAGAAATCACGCTTCCTGACGGTACCAGAACCGAGGCTCTGGCTCCGGTTATCGTTTCGGCCAGCAGATCCACGGATATTCCGGCTTTTTTTGCCGGGTGGTTCATGAACCGCCTGAGAGCGGGCTATTCGGTATGGGTGAATCCCTTTAACCAGCGGCCGTCCTATGTGTCATTCCGGAATACCCGGGTAATCGTTTTCTGGTCCAAAAACCCGGCGCCGCTTCTGCCGTATCTTGACGAACTGGACAGCATGGGGATTAACTATTATTTTCAGTTTACCCTGAACAATTACGAACCGGAAAACCTGGAACCCCGCGTGCCGCCTCTGGAAAAGCGGATTGAGACTATGAGACTGCTTTCGGAAAGAATTGGCCCTGAACGGGTGATCTGGCGGGCGGACCCCATAATTCTGACTCGGACTTTGACTCCGGAGGTTATTCTTACCAGAATCAGTTCCCTGAGCGCCAGACTGCGGGGCCTTACCCGGAAGCTGGTTTTCAGCTTCATTGACGTGAATTCCTATCAGAAGGTGCAGCGGAATCTGGTAAAAGAAAAGATCTTTACTCCCGAAGACCTGCCATCAGCCGAAGCCACTTCTCAGGAGCAGGGGATTATTGCGGCGGGACTCCGGGATCTCCGGGACTACTGGAGCCGGCACGGCTGGGATTTTTCGCTGGCCACCTGCGCCGAGGGAGCGGATCTGTCCCGTTACGGTGTCGGGCACAACCGCTGTATCGATCCGGAACTTATGGCACGGGCGTTTCCTGAGGATATCCTGCTTCAGAACCACCTTGCGAAATTCCGTATTGGCCAGGGGGAGACGGATCTCTTCAATGACAATTCCGGTGCCTTTGATTACCGGAAATTCAAGGACAAAGGGCAGCGTCAGGCCTGCGGATGTGTGGCCAGCAAGGATATCGGGATGTACAACACCTGTCCTCACGGCTGTGTTTATTGCTATGCCAACACCTCCCGGAACCTGGCCGAGAAGAATTTTCAGGCCTGTATCCGGAATCCGAAAAGCGAGAGTCTGCTTCCCTTTGCCCGAAAGACCGGGCAGTGAGAGCGGACAGTGCGGCCGGGCGGAAAGTCCGGTTTCCGGGCGAGCGTGCGGCGGCAAATCAGCACTTATGGCGGCGGGGAGATTGCAGCAGGATTTCCTTAAAACCGCCGTACGGTTCCTGATTTCTATTCATCGATATAGCCGGCCACCGAATCGTCCGGATTCAGGGTAACTTCTATGGCTTTTGACGTATAGGTTTTCTGGTAGGTCTTTACAGGACTTTCCAGCCGGCTTTTTCCGGCCACATAATAGGAGTCGGCATTATCTGTTTTGGCAGGATCTTTTTCTCCGGATTTATCTTCCTTTGAAGAATGTCCCTGTTTTGCACCCCAATATATAACCGGTATAAAGAAAGATACCAGGAACATATAAATTGCGAGGTGCATGCCGATGATAATACCGGTAACCTTTATAAAAAATGCCCCCAGAAGAAACATGGAGCATATTACGACTTTGGTTAAAAAACCGGCACGCCGCTCATCGTCGAATATCTGTTTGTAGTAGTGTGTGCCGTTAATGAAATAGAGCGCCGCATGAACGACCAGGGCCAGAAATATCGATACTATGAACACCGGCTCCGATATGACTGATCCTGCGTAAATAATGAATGCCGTGACATGCATGTTCACCGCCACGAGAAAAAAAGTTCGAATATACAGATTGTCTTCGTTTACCGGAATCCTGCCTGTCAGCTCTCCGGTCTGACCGTTCATGACAAAACGGTGTTCCTTTTTTTTGCAGGAGATTTTCATTTCCCATACCGGGAAAAGCGCATAGCGGATTCTCAAGGGGCGTACTTTAAGATCCTCGTTTGTCAGAGTGCTGATAAAACCCTGCGGCATCTTTGTCAGCATGGCCTTTGCCGAGCTTTTGACACGGTCGTACACCGTGTCATAGCCGGACCGGGAACTCAGATCCGGCAGCGTCACGTCGAGTCCGGACAGATATCCTTCCCGGTATGGAACACCTTCGTCAGCAAGGAACGTTTCCGTACTGTCCGGCATGTTGTCTTCGGGAGTTTTTCTGACGTCCTGGGGGATTCCCGAGAAGAGCAGCCGGCCACCGCAATGATATTTGTAGCATTCATGTCTGAGTTCGCCGGTATCCTCCGAATAATCCACGTGTTCAATATTGGTATCCGTGCTTCCGGAAATTTCGATGTCATAAATCCAGAAGGGGTAGTACTTTGCCGTAATTTCCGGATTTTGGGACGCTGTGAGAAAATCTTTCGGGATGTAATCGGCTGCGCTGCAAAGCTTCCGAAATGCGGCAGCAAAATCATCCCGGGACTTTTTGAAGGGAATGATGATGTCGGGCTTCCGGGTTTTCCGGATTTTATCGCCGAAGACGATGGGGTTATGACAGAACGGGCATCTGGTAAAGGCCTGGAGGACTCCGGGACAGACGGTGCCGCCGCAGGAGGAACAGACATAGCTTTTCGCGTCCCCGGAATTGTTTTTGGCGGCGGAGTCTGCCCCGTTTCCCTGCTTGAGTTCGTATTTTTCAACACTGATTTTTCTGCCGCATTTTTTGCATTGCAGCATCTGGCTGGGGATGTCAAAAAGCAAAATTCCGTTGCAGGACGGGCATTTGCAGCTTTCAGGCTGATTCACGTGCGATCCTTGAGATTATCCGGTGGCTTCTGCCGTGATTTCCTGCCGGCGCGGCACGCTCCGTGCCACAGAAATCGTGCCGGCAGGAATAAAAAGGTCGGGCCGTTATAACATAGCAGAAGTGAGTGCCGGGTAATGACGGTGCGATCATGTTTTTGGAAATGGGTGTCTTTTTGCGGAATCTCCGGTTCTGCTCATTCCTGAAAATAAAAAGAGACCGGGGGAGGGTCTCTTCGTAATAAGCGGTTTTCTCCGGGAGCGTTTATTCCGTATTGGCCGGAGGAGTATGCTATTTCAGGTTTTTCCTGAAGAATCCGGCAATTTTGTCAAAGGGAATTCTGTCGGGATTGTCATAGAGATCCGTGTGGCTGGCATCCTTCACAATGAGAAGCTCCTTGTTGTCTCCGGTGAGTTTTTTGAAGGCGTCCTCGCTGAAATAGCGGCTGTGAGCCTTTTCGCCGTGGATAATCATGACCGGGCTTCTGATTTCGCTGCTGTACGCCAGAATCGGCATGTTCATCATTGAAAGCACCGAGGTGGCGTTCCAGGCGCCATTGGAATTGATGGACCTTTCATGAAAGCCGCGTTTTGTTTTATAGTAGTCCCAGTAGTCCTTTACAAACTGCGGTTCCTGCCCGGTGAGCTTTTCCGGCAGTCCCGGTCCTGGGGCGAAGCTGCCGTTTTTGTAGTCCCGGGTGCGCTGGCTGTTGAGTTCCTTCTTCATCTCATGGCGGGCATCCGCATTCATGCTGTCGTTGTAGCCGCGGGCAGTGACTCTGGTCATGTCGTACATCGTGCTGGTCGCTGTGCCCTTTATTCTGGTGTCCATGGCGGCGGCGTTAAGGGCGAAGCCTCCGAAGCCGCAGATCCCCAGAATGCCTACGGCCTCCGGAATGACCAGATCGCCGTTTTCCAGAAAATCCACCGCTGCCGAATAGTCCTCGGTATTGATGTCCGGACTGGCAACACTGCGCGGTTCTCCGCCGCTTTCTCCGGTGAAGGACGGGTCAAAAGCCAGGGCAATGAAGCCGCGTTCCGCCAGAGTCTGGGCATACAGTCCGCTGGCCTGTTCCTTCACGGCTCCGAAGGGGCCTGATACCGCAATGGCCGGAAGCTTTCCGGAGGTTTTCCGTGGCAGGTAAAGATCCCCTGTGAGCGTAATGCCGTATCTGTTTTTGAATGTAACCTTCTGAACTGTGACACGTTCAGATTTCGGGAAGGTTTTGTCCCAGCTGGTGTCATTTGCCATGGATTCTCCTCCGGCAAGCATAAGGCAGGCGAGAATACCGGCCAGAAAACGTTTCATATCAGTCTCCTTCATAACAGGATTCACGCGGACATGATAATGGAAGAGCCGGTAAGGCGGCAATTCCGGAAGGAGTATTCGGGATGAATGTCAGAATCCCGGTCAAAATCCGGCACCGGAATCGTGCGGTGACAGCAGTTCCGGAAGGAATAATTCTGAAGAAAGCGCATTCTGAAAATGGGTTCCCTGTCCGGAAAAATCAGAGCTTTTGCGTGGCAGAAAAGGGTGTTTCGCAGCAAAAGTTCCGTTTCCGTTGCAAAAACGCTGTTCGTTCGGGGCATTTCGTACCGGGATCCCGTGGATGCATGATATAATTAAGGTGGCGAGAGGTGTTTTCGCAGGGCAAGATTCTCTTAAAAGTCAGCGCAGGAATAAACATTTAAAAAGAGCACAGCAGGGATCCTGGAGGTACATATGGCGCACGGGTATTTCGGAAGACGCGGTTTCGGCAGAAACGGCTTCACGCTGGTGGAGCTGGTGGCCGTCATCGTGATCCTGGGCATTCTTTCTGCAACGGCTTCGGCCAAGTTTGTTTCCATTCAGAGCGATGCCAGGGCGGCTGTTCTCAAAAACATCCAGGGTAATATCAGGTCGGCAAACTCCATGCTGTTTGCCAAGGCACTGATCAACAATGTAAATACCGGCTTTTCCGAAAAGTCCATGACGGGTTCCGATACCACCTGGAGTGATGACAAGCACGGCCGGTGTGCCTTCAATAACTGCGCAAATATCGGTGATGTGTGGGTTTATCTTAAGTATGCCTACGTGGATCGCAATTCCATCTCCTACATTCTGGATGCCGATATATCGGGAGTCAAGACCAAAGAAGTCAATCATTACATTACCGGAAAATCCATTAAGATCCCTGACCGGACAAAAAATCAGGGAGATGTGAATTATGCCTGTTCAAGTGCCGGGAATGCCGTCTGCACCGGACATGATTTCTGCCAGTGCCGCAGCAACGAGGAAACAATTGACGGCATCAGCAAACGAGATACTCAGTATATCATTCCCAATGGCTACAAATACTATCAGAAGAATGCCAAGCCGGAAGAGCGTTGCTATTTCAAGTATTCCTCCGCGGAATATCTGGAATACAAGGTAGGCAAGGAGACTCTGAAAAAGGTATTTCCTCCGGCCTATACTCTTGAAACAGGCGGCTGCTGAGATCCGGGCCGGGGCTTCCGGACGGGATAACGGAAATCCGGAAAGGGGGGCGCGGTAACCGCCTTTCCGGATCATTTCAATTGTGAACGAGCCTCGCTCACAATTCATCAGGATGAATCTCTCCCGGATCTCCCGGGGTTCCCGCAGAAAATCTGCCTCCCTTTTGCTTTTCAGATGCGTACCCGGATGGCCGGCCGGGCCGCAACCTTTTCATCTCCGGTAAAGCAGCCGATGTCGCTGACCAGCCCCGAGTAGTAGATGGCGGCCGCGTTGTACTGCATTATTCCGGGGGATCTCAGCCACCAGTAGCAGGTTTTGTCTTTGTGGGTCCAGAGATTTTTGGAGAGGGTGTACGGGGTCGGGGTGGTCTTTCGGCTTTCGGCATCGGGGAGATACCGCTTTACTTCGTCAAGACTCAGAGCGAACACCCGATCCCGGGTGTCATTGCCGCCTTTGGTGTGATATAGCTCGTTGTCGGGATTTTTGTTTGCGTTTTCCAGAATAAGCTCCTGTTCTTTCGGAGAGAATGCCGTGCTGAAAAACTCGCCGTTCAGCCAGCCGCGGAATTCCGAGTTCTCCCACGTCATATCACCGCATCCGGGATGATAAGGGCGGCAGTCAATACCGAATTCCGTGAGGAGCAGTACCGATTTGTCATCCCGGTCCAGGACAATCCAGGAAACGGGTTCCTTCGTTTCGGAGTTTTCAGAAAAGAAATAGGAGCCGAATTCGACCCGGCTTCCGATATCTGTGCTGGTCAGTGCCATTTTTACCGCTCCCGGAATAAGACTAAAGCTGAGGCATTATACCCCATTGACCGGGTTTGGGGAGGTGTTCCGGGAAAACAGCTCCGGAAAACGGGCTTTTCGCTTCCGCCCGGGAATATACGGAGGCAGAGGATCGGGCATAAAAAAAACAGGGGCCCCGTTTTTGGGCCGGCCCCTGTTTCAATGACTCCCGCGGGAGGATCATGTGTTTTTCAGGAAGCAGTGTTCTCTTTCCGGTCCTCTTTCCCGTTTTTGGATTCCGATCCCCTGTCAAAGAAGGCAAAGGCATTGGCCAGAATAGTTCCGGATATGGAATGCCAGACACAGGACACGGCGGAGGCGATGGCGGCCTCGGGAACCGTCGGGAAGAACTTTCCGGAAAGACCGGTGGCCAGACCGGCATTCTGCACGCCTACCTCGATGGCCAGCGTGCGTTTTTTGGCAGTGTTCATTCCGGTCAGCAGGGCGGCCAGATAGCCCAGTATATAGCCCGCAGCGTTATGACAGAAGATGCAGGCGAAGATCACCAGCCCGGATTCCAGGAATTTCGCCCCGTGCACCGAGATGACGCCGCCCACGATACAGGCAAAGGCGATTACCGCCACTCCCGGCATGAGCTTCTGGAATGATTTAAAGCTTTCCCGGTGTCCCATGAAGATGTTGAGCAGGGAACCGATGCCGACGGGAATGATAGTTACATAAATCAGAAACAGGACCATATCCCAGGGATCCATGCTGACCTTTTCGCCCACAAGCAGAGTCAGGAGCAGGGGCGTCATAACCGGAGCCAGGGTGGTGGATACGGTGGTCATTCCCACAGAAAACGCCACGTCCCCCTTGCAGAGAAAGCTCATGATGTTGGAGGAGACACCGCCCGGGCAGGATCCCACCAGCACCAGTCCCAGGGTAAGTCCGTCCGAAAGTCCGAACATTCTGGCAATTGAGAAGGCGGCAAGCGGCATGATGGTGAACTGGGCCACGGCTCCGATAAAGATATCCAGCGGTCTCTTCGCCAGAATTTTATAGTCAGAAAGCCCCAGGGTGACACCCATGGCCAGCATGATCAGAGCCAGTACCAGAATCTGTTTTAGCCCCGAAACCCATGAAAACAGCACCGGAAAGAAGTATCCGAGAATTCCGGCACCGATAACGAAGAAGGCAGTATATCTGGCAAGAAAGGCGCTGATGCTGCCGGCGGTGTTCATAACAGACATGATAAGATTCTCATAAAGTTGATTTCTAAATCCGTGCCGGCGGGAGAATACCCCGGCAGCACACCGACAGGAGTATTTTAGAATCTCCGCGGGATTATGCAAGGAATCCCCGGGATATTTTCAGGAGGGCGAATCCGGGATTTCTGCCCCGGAAATTCAGGATGAGGGCCTCGGAAGCATGAGCATTTCCGTTACCGGCATGATATCGGGATAGTGCCGGTAACGCGTATAATCACAAAATAAGAGATGTTTCAATAGCCGAAATTCAATATTGCGAAAAACCATGCCATTCACAAATTTGTGTTTGAGACTTCTTAAATTTCAGCTTACAATGCTCGCCGACTAACCGAGAGCTATTATTAAAAAAGAGGGTTTCATGATAGATAAAGAAAACTACAATCCCCTGCCTACCGTTAATCCTGCCAACAGGGACGAGGTGGAGCAGCTGAGTGCCATGTCAGTTAAGCTGGAACGTCTGGCTTCCAGGCTTCTTTCGGTGCGCATCAGGCTTCAGAAGGCCCGGGATGAGATTGAGATTCCGGGACTCAGCGAGGATGATCTTCTCCGGAACATTTCCGATTTGTCAGCTGCCTGCAGCAAGATTGAATCCCAGGTTCGCAATGCCGATGCTACCGGTTTCGAGCAGGTATATCCTTCCGAGGTGGCCAACAGCGCATCCAGACTGATTATTCCGAGCTGATCCGGGGAAGGGATGCGGCTTTCCGATTAGAGAGACAGAACTCAGTGCGGGTTCTGTTTTTTCATGTCCGCTAAAAAAGAACCCCGGACATTAGTATTTCCGGAGTTCCTGTTTTCGGGAACGGAGGGGAGGTGTCGGGGATCTCCGGATGAGAATCCCGCGGCTCTTTCCCTCCTGCTTCTTAAACCTCCTTTTTTGTTACCTCCTCCGGAGCTTTCCGGCTACCGTTTTCTTCTGAAATCCATGCCTTCGTAGACCCGGATCGGGTTTCCGCGTTCCAGCCGATAGTGTCTTATCCAGGCACTGTTCTTCTGGTCTGCACGGGATTCCTCCTCCTTCCTGTTCAGGATGGCCTTAAGCTTCCTCATGGCATCCCGGCGGTTCAGTTCCTGGGTCCGTTCGGCGGTGGAAGTAACCACGGTGCCCGTGGGCAGGTGTGTAAGACGGACTCCCGTTTCCACCTTGTTGACATTCTGACCGCCGTTCCCGCCTGCATGAAAGCGTTCGAAGCGAATCGGTCCTTCGGTGATTACGCTGTCTGCCTCCGGAATGATGTGAACATCGATGAACCAGTTTTTCCGGCGGTGCCGCGGGCGAAAGGGGCTCTGACAGATCCACTGCACGCTCCCTTCCAGAGCCGAGAGGTCCCCGGAGGTTCTGAAGATCACCGAGGAAAGACAGTTCTTCTGACGTCCTTCTCCGGAAGATACCACCTCAATATCGGGAAACTCCTCCCGAAGGGCCCTGAGCATGAGACTTACGGCAAGCTCGCACTCGGCCGGTCCCTGACCTGAACTTATCTGTACCAGCATATTTGTCTCCTTATTCCGCATTTCCGGCCTTGAAACTGTAGAGCGGCCTGATAACTCCGGTTACGGTCACGGTTTCCGTTACCGCCTCTCTGATGGCATCCATAGTCCGGTAGGCCGCGGGGGATTCGTCCAGGGTTCCGGCATGGATACAGGTGGAATGGATTCCCCGCATCTCCTTTTTGAAGCCGTTCACGGTGCAGAAGTTTTTGACCTCGCTTCTCGGAATGATTCTTCCGGATCCGTGCGGGGCTGAAGAGTTCCATTCCGGGTTGCCGATACCGGTTCCCGTGAGAATTCCCTCCTTCATGCTGACAGGAATCAGCACTCTTTCCCCGGCTCTGGCTGAGATGGCTCCCTTTCTGAGTATCAGGGATCCCGGTTCCGGTCCCTTCGTAACGCAGTTATGAGTGCAGGACAGGATTTCCTCCGCCTTCCATTTCATGCCCCGGAGGATTTCCCGGATGATTACGGCGCGGTTAAGTTCAGTAAAAGTTTCACAAATCCTGGGACTATAGTATCGAGCTATATTTCATAAGGCTTGTAGCTTCTTTTTCTTCAAATCCCCCTGTTTTCGCCAACAAAATT
>Ga0310695_10010555_pt1 | contig 13463 bp, 11 predicted proteins | sample RumenRJG_04DNA_FD_203882 | JGI IMG/M metagenome (GOLD analysis project Ga0310695, IMG submission 203882) | Bovine rumen microbial communities from Lethbridge, Alberta, Canada - RJG_04 (v2) (version 2) | ecosystem: Host-associated > Mammals > Digestive system > Stomach > Rumen | place: Canada...
TTTTGGAAACAACTGAATCATCCTTCAACTCACCTGACTCAAAAATATTCTTCAGATGCTTACTGATAGCAGGAACATTGACATCAAACAATGTTGCCATCGCCTTCTGCGTAGCCCAGATGTTTTCATCTTTATAATAAACCTCAACACCTTGCTCTTTCGTCTCAGCCTGAAAGATCAGAAACTCTGCCGTACTATTTCGTATTTCTCTTCGTTTTGCCATATAATTTTTAGAAAGTTATTTCAACTCTATGCTCCTATCTTATTTCTGACTACAAAGATACAAAAATTTTAATAAAGAGTAGCTTTTCTAATTGAAAAACATTTTTTAGATGTCACTCTGTCCCTTGACACCCAAACAAATCTCCCAGAATCTCATAATGAAACTACTTCATTCCTGCAATCTGCATTTCTCAACTTCGATGTCCAATGTTCTGGCCGTTCTGAAAAAGGTATCCAGCATGAGCTTCAGGTATTCTTCTAAGTTTGGTATTTGTGGAACAAACAAGAAATTCTTCTTGATATGTATTGCCACATCATCCGAATCCGTAATGCTATAAAAGACGGAAACCAGTCCTCGCATGTTGATATCGTTCACCACCTGACGCACCCTTGCAAACTCATCTATATCGAACTTCGAGAAACTATGGCACCATGCCCATATCAGATTCACGAACATACAGTCATTGGCGGTTTCCATCAAGAAGATTACACCCTGATACTCAAACTGAATATAACCTTCCTCTGTGTACTTGGGTTCACTCCCAATATGTTCAATTGTGTTCAGAGCTAATTGTCTTGTGCTAATCGTTTCTTCCATATTCGATTCTTTTTGATTGTTGTCTGACGTATCTGTTTCAACTGGACTATAGTCATAGCTGTCGTCCTCATGATAGTAGCGATACAGATTGTAAATCACTACAAATACCGTAATCCATAATAGGTGCCAAAGCATTTTTTTGTGAATTAGTATATTCTCTTAAAGTCATCACCAATTTGCTGCCAAAATATCCGTGAGAAAGAATGCCCGTTTACACTTAAGATTCTACTCACTTTGAATGTCCTATCTTCACCTATATCCTTTCTATAGGCTTGAATATACCCTCCACCATAATAACGAGAATACTCTATATGGTCTATCTCGCAAGAAAACACCCTACCGCTACGAGTACAATATTCAATCTCTATGGATAATCCCTGTGTCACGACCCTGTCTATCAGTTCCTCAACAGCCATAGTATTTAAGTTGGATTATCGAATTCTGGTAGAGGAAACGGCATGTTATAATTCTCTCCATTCACCTTTGAGCCTACTATCTCACCACCATCTGTTGGCGGACGATGACCAAGCCTATTATCCTCTTCATTTTCAAAACGCGTATATTCACCTTTGAAATCCATCATGATAATACCAGTAGCGCCCTTACGATGCTTGGATATGATGACCTCTGCCTTTCCACGATAGTCTATCAAGCCATCCTCACTCTGGTAGAGACCATAATATTCTGGACGATGCAAGAATATCACCATATCCGCATCCTGTTCGATGGCTCCTGATTCTCTAAGGTCTGAGAGTCGGGGACGTTTCCCTTCTGCACCATCTCGTCCCTCTACGCCACGATTCAGCTGGCTCAAGGCTATCACTGGAATATTAAACTCCTTCGCTATACCTTTCAGAGCACGCGATATAAGCGATATTTCCTCCTGACGACTATTATATCTCATACCACTGGCCGTCATCAATTGCAGATAGTCCACCATCACCAATTCGATGTGGTGTTCCTTCACCAGTCTACGCACCTTCGTTCTTAGTTCCATCACTGGAATACCTTCTGTTTCGTCTATATATAAAGGTGCTTCCAATAGACTATTCAGATTCTTGTCGAGTCTGTCCCAGTCATCTCGTTTTAACTGTCCGTTCATGAGTTTCTGTCCATCAATCTGACAATTATTCGCCATCAGGCGGTTGGCAAGTTGTACATTCGTCATTTCCAATGAGAAGATAGCCATAGGTATTTTCTGGTCTACCGCTATATTCTTCGCTAACGAGAGAGCAAAAGCCGTCTTACCCATAGCTGGTCGTCCAGCAATAATCACTAAATCGGATTTCTGCCATCCACAGGTCATATCATCAAGTTTATAGAAGCCTGTCGAGATACCCGTTAACCCACCTTTGTTTGAATATGCAGCCTCAACAATCTTTACTGCCTGATTAATAATCGGAGCCAGTACTGAATAATCCTTCTTTACGTTCTTCTGAGAGATTTCAAGAAGAAGGCTGTCTGCTTCTTGAATCACATCCTTGATATCGTAAGTCTCATCGAACGTTTTCTTTCCAATGATACTGACATAGTGAGCCATTTGGCGCGACAGATACTTCTCTGCCACCACATTGGCATGATATTCAATGTTGGCTGACGTGACTATCATCGAACTTAAATCCACGATATAGCCAGGACCACCTACCTCATTAAGTTTTCCCGTCTTTTCCAGTTTGTCAACTACCGTCAGAACGTCTACAGGATTCTCCTCCATGTTAAGTTGCTGTATAGCTTCATACACCATCTGATTCCTTGGCTCATAGAAACTCTCTGGTCGCAACAAATCACACACTTCCAGATAGGCATCCTTGTCTATCATCAACGCCCCCAGCACAGCCTTCTCCATATCAGGAGCCTGAGGCATTACATGTGCGAAAGAAAGATCTAATGATGTCTGACTCTGCTGTCCTCTTTTAATATAATTCCTTTGTCCTGGCATAACCTATTTGTCTGAATTTATCTTTTTACGTTTCCCCTCAGCCCACCGCTGGTTCGCCTTGGTCGTAGCAGACAGGCAGTCGATAATCTTCATCTTGTCCTCATCATCCAAAGCGTCGAAACGCTCCTTCATCTCAAGAACGATGAACTTGCCATAGCCATTCTCATCCTTCAGATTCGCTATCAGCTCATCCACACTCATCGCCTTAATCTTCCTGTCTCTCTCCCCTATCCTTTCTTTGAACAGCAGGTTGAAGATAGCATCCTTCAGCGCCTTCTCATGCGCCACCCACTTGCTCCGATAGAGACTCAGCTGCTGCTCTCTCGTAAGTCCGGGAAGCATATCCACACACTTTCTTAACTCCTCATCGTTCCATTCCGAATAATGAGCCTTTTTCACTTGTTGAACAATGTACTCGTAATCTGTCATAATTGCATTATAAAAGTTTGGTTGCAAAATTAGGATTTTCCCTCTCTGCAACCAAGCAATTTTGCCCCACAAGGCTTGTGGAAATGCAATTTTATTCCCAGAATACCAGATTACGGGGTAAGGTAATCTTTTTTACCTCTCCGCCCTTTCCCGTTATGATATACTGTTCTAATAAAGATGAATCAATTTCAGGCAAGAATGCTGCTCTAATACGTGAGCACTTCTCATTAATTGAATTAAGGAGCGGGTTCGTCACATCCTCAATGCTTCTAATTGCTCTTTCTGTCAAGCCCAATGGTTTTATCTTCTGATACAGATCTGTCAGTTCTTTCCTGTAGTCAGGCAGATACTTGAAAGCGATACCTTCTGGATGGTTCAAGAACAGCAAATAGACTGCTTTGACGATCGGTTCCATCTTAACCTCCTTTTGGTAGTCAGCAAGAAGAATGGTACCATCTTTGGTAATACGCAGTTTGCTCAGCTTTATGGCATTTCTCGATTTCTCTTCCCGTGTTCCTAATCGCCAGATGGTCTTGTCACATGGCTTGCCCTCATAGTATTTATCCAAAACCTGCTTGAAGATGTCATTAGGTGATATCATATCAAACAGTGTCATACACGATCTGACTTTCAACACATCAGGGAAGCCGAGGATGTCATCTGCAGACGGGTTGCCACAATCGAGTATAGCCTGAGATATTTCTCTGAGTCTAGCCCCTAACAGAGGATGCTCCAAGTAAGCTTTAGCCTCTTTAGTGCCACTGATTCCATAGTATTCAGAGTTATAACTATGCCCCAAACCTTTAATCTGTGGAAAAATAAACCAGATCCAATGACCTCGTTTTTGACCGTTCTTTATTTCTTGAAGTGCCATGTCATATACCAGATTCTGCGCTTCAACAAATCGCTCCAGGTCATACTCAATCTTTCCATTGTTGAGTGCTTCAACAAAACTCTTTGGAAGACAGACATTATTCAAATTCAAAGCATCTTTGAAAAACTGAGCAATCTCCTCATCTCTATATCCACCCATACCGCAGCCTATTCGAGTAACAAAGAAGAAGAGTTCTAGATGATCTTTTGTAAATGCTAGGAACCTATCTATAGATGCCTTTACTTCACTATCCTTTCTTACACCTTTTCCAAAATCTACAGGAATAGCATAACTCTGGCCTTGCAGACCTTCTGGCTGTCCCCAAACAGCTCCAAATTTCTTCCTAGCGGTACCAGACGCACCACCTGTATGATAACCTAGCGAGTTGCTGCCAAACACGAATATTTGATTTGGTAGCAGACAGTCTATATAGTCAGGAGTAAATCCCGTATAATCTTTCCCTTCCATATCTTTACATGATAACAAGCGAATAATCGTCATGACCTATGAATCCCCATCTTTTCAGGCGTTCAATATGCAATTTCAATTGCTTTGGATATTTGCAATTCTCAAGTTTCTGTATTACATCCTTTTCAAAGTTTAACTTCCTTATACGCATAGCGGACTTTATCAAATTGCTATTCTTCGTTTGAGCATCTATCGCTTCTAAAATTTCTTCGCCATACCAATCCCTATGCGCTATTTTATACATCATTAATATATAATGAGCCAAAGTGTCACTGGCAGCAAATACCATACAATCATCATCAACTATGAACTTTCCTGTCCTAAATCCTTTTTTGTCCAACGGGTCTTTGCAGTTAATCAGATATGGAGGATGGTTGAAATCTGTCAACTTAGAGAAGGAATGTTGCAAATTACCTGTCTTTTTATTATAACAGAAAGCCACACTGTCTCCATAACTAATCCAAGTGCCGTTTGCCCAGACTGCCACCAATGTAGCAAAAGAGCCTTCGTCATAGAATTTATTCAGGAATAGTCCACCAACTTTCTTGGCTTCTTCCTCGCAGCCGTTGTAGAATGGTTCCCACATCCCATCAATCCATTTGTCAAAAGCCTTATAGCTCTTGATGGGCTTATCTGGCAAATTATTCACCAGATATTGAGACCAACGTTCTGCAAAAACGCCTCCACCTCCAGCACCATCAGATACAGCTATTACACTTTCTTTTGCAATTGCTGCATCCTCATTGACAGTGCCCTCTTCAAACTTTGCAAATGATAATGCTCTCATTGATTCTGACTTATATTTGTTGGTGTACCAATATCCATTAACTGTATCAACGTCGACATGTCTGTATTAGTGGCCATTGCAACATGTCGTGTATTCTCTGCATCTCCACGCAAATCACCTATGGGCACATTGTATCTCGATGGGAGTAGACTCGACATATCAAACATCCACTCGGAGTAGTTGTCGTTGTTAAGTTCTGTTTTACTGATAGGGAAAACCAATTGTTCCTTACTATCTGGGGTAATATGAATATTCCAAAGAAGCACATTCCCATCATTGGTATACATTGCCTTCAATTCATTGGCTAATTGGGTGTTTACCTCTCGCGGATTCACAATTCCGTTCAAAGCTCCATCTGTAATATTGATAATTGTAGGTGGGTAACAATCTTTGTCATGATGTTCTTTCATCCATCCATCCAAAAGCTTTTTAACCATCATGAAAGCTTTGTCCCCTCTTGTATATTTTCCCGCAGCAACGGGGTCAATCCATTGCACTTTATCGACCTCTTTTAATTCTACTCCCTTTCGAGTCCTTTTTTCCTCTTTGACTGTTATCTTCTTAAACGGATTGTTTTTCAACTCTTCGGGAGAGACAAAGTCTCTTCCTGCCAATGTGCCCTTCCAAGCATAACTTGCATCATCACCATATCCAATAACAGCTATATCGTAATAATGTCTTACTTCGGTAGTCTTAATGCAACGAAGAACGAGTTCGTTAATTTGATTATTGACAATTCTAGCTACTGCCTCAGCAAGAGTGATAAACTCACCATGATAGTTAAATTTTCTACTCATAGAGACTGACTGATCTATCATGAAAATAAATGCCGTAGGCGTATTTCTGGTAATCTGGGCCGTATATGGATTCTTGATTTGCAGAGCCTTCGGTTTTGAAGGAATGGGTATTCCGAAGTTTCCAATGTTCTTGATGTACTCCAATGGAATAAAGTTCTTCACCAATATTTCAGCTTGGAAATAAGGTTGCTCTTCTTCTGGTAAATCAAAATGCTTATGGGCTTTCACAGATTGAAAATGAATCTGCTTAAAGTCATTTATTGATGGACCGACATTTGGCTTGATTGTATATCTTGCTGCATTAAGATTTGCATATAGGCTATTATCCCAGTAAATGACCTCTGGATCTATCTCTAATATCACGGGATTGGATATTCTACCATCTTTCAATGCTACATACATCATTGGATGCTGTGTCGTGAAACTCACTCTCACATAGTCCTCAAGATTTCTACTACTATCCAATTGCCTCGAAGCAGTACTGCCACCAGGTTTGGCAATCTTGATTCCTTTTCGTTCACAATCCATCCAGGAATACAGTCCACCATGTTTGATGATAGACTCCAAATTATCTCTATCTGTAAAGTGATACAACTTTACTATCTTGTGCTCATCAAGCACTGCCTTAAACTCCTGCCAGTTACTTTTCTTCTCCATAACGTTAGCCCTTTATTGATTAAACAAATCCAATTCTACAATATTGTCTTTCTTGCTGACATTTTCTTTTATCTCACTATCTTCATAAGGATAAATCCCTTCAACGTATGCTTTAATCAGTGATGCATGAGACAAAGGCTTTTTCGCATTCTCCAAATCTGCATTCGTATCATAATCCAGAAGAACGATAGTCTTTGTCTTACTTGCTTCTTTTAGTCGTTCAATAATGTTGGCAACTTTATTTTCCAATACCCATTGATATGTAGGAATATATATCTGTTTTCGAGCCTCAATATAACCCAACAATTCAGTTCCATGAACACCCTTTCTATGACCAAGAGGTTTGCCATATTTCCTGATAGTCCGTTTCAATCCCTTCATAGTGTCATTACTGAATAAAGAAGTATCCACGTCACAACTTTCAAACACTTTAAGTCCTTGCCATATGGCTTCTACACAAGTAGCCGTATAGCCTTCGCTAAAAGGAACAGGTATATCACCGTGAGGATAGAATGGACTCAACTTGACCAACCCATTTTTTGCTGAACTGGTAACATCTGCTATTATCGCATCCGGATATTTCTTCAATATCGTTAAAGGCTTCTTTCGTTTAGATTCAATTATAATCATATTCTAACTTTTACTTCAATTCGCTAAGCTGTTTGATGAGTTCTCTCTTTCGTTCCTCTCCAGTATAGAGTTCAATCAGCTGACCATTTGGTAATTTTATATTAGGAAGTTTGTAACATTTATAAAAAGCATCGTCCCCAATATCCTTACAATGGGATGGAATTGATAACTTTTCTAGATTTTTGCATCCAGAGAAAGCACTTTTCCCTATTGACAACAAGCTTTTAGGCAATGATAGTTCTTTTAAATTTTCACAGTCAGAGAACGCATAATCACCAATGCTTTTTACACCACTGGGAATTATAATCTTATTCAAAGATTTACAACCAGAGAATGCATAACTATCAATTTTTTTCAGATTTGGAGGTAAAAGAAAAGTTTCTATAGACTCACAACCTTGAAACATACGAGATGATATAGTTTTTATCGTTTCTGGCAGTTTTATATTTTTCATTTTTTTACAGGATATAAAAGCACCTTCCCCAATGGAAGAAACGCTTGAAGGTATTTCTATAGATTCTATGTCACTATTTGCGAAAGCAAAATTTTTAATTATTATTAATCCTTCATTAAGCCTTATCGAAATACTTGCATAGTACGGATCGTGAATATTAGCCAAAGCCTCTTCTCCAATAACTATGATATTCGAAGGTATTTCTATATCTGAAATACAAATAGATGGACGATCATGACTATCCCAAGACAACCAAGATTTGTTATTATCTGAAAATAGATTAAATGCGTTGTCGCAGATGATTTTGGAATCTTTACTAATAGAACATATATTATACGGACAGCATGGTGGCTCCTTACCATATACACCTAATACATATTTTTTGTCAGATGTATAACGAATCCCATCATCTAAAATCCAATCTTCATTATATTGTACAGGTTCTTCTGTATTTATAAAAGGAATTGATAACTCAATAAGTGATTTTTGAGTTATTATTACATTGCGCTTGGCTAACAAAATATATAGCAAGCCAACGAGTAGGTTAACATCACCGTCACTTGAAGGAGATATTTTATTAAAAAGCTTACTATTATTAATACTCCTATAATTATCTACAGAGAGTAACAATCCATTTGATACACCAAAATGTTTAAGAAATTGAGGCTCAATTGAGAGCACTTTAAGTGATAAAAGAATAGACGTAATAGGAAAATCATCAATATGCTCATCGAAATCATCCTCTGTCCTTAATGGATGGCGGAAATCTGGAGAACCAAGTTCACGAGCCTTCTGACCTTTCATAGCAGGTACATACATTCCATCGTAATCTACTAATACCAAAGAGCCATCTTCACGAACAAGGATGTTGTCTGGCTTCAAGTCACCATGAGCGAATGGCTGAGGAATGAGCCATTGAGCCAACCGACTGAAACGATAAGCCAGCATTTCAAGAGCATACTTATCATCAAGATTCTCACACAGATACTTATCAAGTGTCTTGCCTTCCACCCAATCCATTAATAATACTGGAAATTCTGTTTCCGTAGTCTGGTCTGTATCCACAAACAGTTCTTTATCCAAATATCGAATAGAAACGAGATAAGGTGATGATACATCTTTCAATTCCTTGGCAATCTCACGATAAGCCTCTGCCCTACCTTTCTGTTCTTTGGTGAAACATTTAACTGCATAGAACTTCCCACTTTGCTTGTCCTTCATCTTAAAGACCACAGCAAAATTTCCGCTTGTCATTACAGGCAACCCATCATCACCCAATACTGGCTTTAGATAGCTTAATTCTCCAAAGTTATCTTCTGCCGACTTAATGGCTTCTATATATTCAGATATTAGCGGATAGTTCATTTTGTCGTATGATTTAAAAAATAGTCTATATAATTATCAAACCCTTTGATAAAAATAGTAATAGTGTCATTAGTATTGCGATACACCCCATCCTCAACCCTATCAAAATCTGTATCCGTCTTAAAAACTCTCTTGACTATATTTATCATACGCCGAGGAAGTACGTAATCGAAAGAGTAATCCACAATTATGATTTCTGTTTTATTTGTTTTTATATAATTGCTCAAAATAGAATTAATATGAGGGTCGGAAAAAGAATAACCAACAATTACAATTGTTTCACAATCGTCACAATCGCACATGAATGCTCCCAACCCGAAATTAAAAGGTTGACTCATCATTCTTTGGGACTTATGATAACCTGCTATTATAGGTAGAAAAATCTTTTGTTCATTTGGATTACCTCCAGTTATTAAAATAGCATTTTCTAATTCTACTGGTCTATCCAACAATTTAATCCCTGTATATGGATTACAGTCAATATAAATTGAACCATGCAGGTTATAATAAGTCAAATGGTGGTTAGAGAATTTCTTCAGATTGTAACTAAAAGACTCACATTCAACGCCTTCATAGACCTCCAGTTTATTTCCAATTACATTTGGAATCAATCGGTCATAGTTCAATGTGTAGATTTTTAGATTTGACTCCTTTTGCAGTTTTAAAACAAATGAATCCAACATGGTAGGATTTTTGCCATACCGAATTCCTGTATACTGTGGATAGTAATCATAGTCTTTGATTACTTCTATAATATCATTAACGATTTCTTTATATATCTCCCATACTTTATCTGTCGTATGGTATTGAAAGGGTATTCCTAATTGAAAAACATTTCTATAAATACTTGTATCCTGGAATGTCAAATGCCTAGTTTTATCATTTGACAGATTCCATTCTAGCAGGAGTTCAAGAGCAGAAATCAGAGTTTCAAAGTTGCATTTCTCCTCAAATCCTTGCTGCACAACGTCATATATATACTTACATGATTTATGGACTAAAAGTCTATTTGTTATTTCTTTTGTTGAGGGGCCTCCAAATGGAATCATCGCTCCAGCACCTAAGAGTATTGTAGTTTTTTTCATACAACAAGAAACTAAAAAGGTAAATCATCTTTGTTTAATTCATAGTGATATTTGTCTCTACACATCTCTAGGAGTTTGTCGACATTATTTGCAAAATAGACAAGAACTCCCATTTCATTTAAAATATCAAACATATAATTCACCAAATAATGTAAATTTGGTTTTAAGTCACTTGAATATCTCATCGCAAAGCTATTATAGCGGCTCTTTTTAGAAAACTCCCCATCTACAGAGTAAAAGACAGAGTCAAAATCTTTTGACCAACTATACATTGACTTATAATCATCTTGATTCCAAAACACAGGGTTAACAGAGAACTTCCTCCATATATGTTGAGGAAGCCAATAATTACGAATGTCATTGTTAAAGAGATCAGGAATCAAATATACAATTTTGGGTGGATAAATATTAATACTGCTCAAGAAATGGAGCAATTTCTCTTTTAGTTGGCTTTCTGAATACTTTTTTGTATTATCATAATCTTTTTGCTGAATATCAATTATGGATGACAAACTGGAAGGCATGTTATTATAAAGTAATAGCAAGAACGCTCCTAAAAGTGACGCAATCTCGTTATCATATAAAAAACTATTCAACAATGGTAATATTTTGTTTTCGTTTATTACTTGATAATCCCTTTCGCAAAACAAAAGTCTGTCGCTACCTACAAAACTAGAAAAAAGTTCTGGATTCAATGAAATGGCCTTTAAGGATAGAAGAATTACAACAATAGAGAAATTATCAATATTCCCATCAAACTTTTCTTCTGCTCTTCTCGGATGCCTAAAATTAGGACTGCCAATTTCCAAGGCTTTCTGACCCTTCATGGCAGGTACATACATGCCATCATAATCAACAAGAACAATTTGACAATTTCGTTTAACTAATATGTTATCTGGCTTCAAATCACCATGAGCAAAACTTTGAGATAAAAGCCATTTTGCCATACGACTAAATCTGTATGTCATATCTTGCAACAGCTTGGTATTACTCAAATTTTGTAATATGTATTTATCCAATGTAATACCATCCACCCAATCCATCAGTAATACAGGGAATTCCGTCTCTGTAGTCTGGTCTGTATCCACAAATAGTTCTTTATCCAAATATCGAATAGAAACCAGATAAGGTGACGAGACATCTTTAAGTTCTTTGGCAATCTCACGATAAGCCTCAGCTCGTCCTTCCTGCTCCTTCGTAAAGCACTTCACAGCATAGAACTTCCCACTTTGCTTGTCCTTCATCTTAAAGACCACAGCAAAATTACCGCTTGTCATTACAGGCAACCCATCATCACCCAATACAGGTCGCAGATAACTGAGTCCTTCAAAGTTGTCTTCTGCAGACTTGATAGCCTCAATATATTCAGATATCAGCGGATAGTTCATAAGCTTTTATTAATTGATGCCACAAAGATACAATTTTTCATTGATATTATCATCAATAATTGAAAATTTTTGTAATCACAAGCCTTGTGGAGAGCGATAAAGTTGAAAGTTTAGAGTGTAGAGTTTAGAGACAGTTTAATCGTTTAATAGCTTAGTAGCTTAATAGTATAATGGATGAAGGGGCGATAAAGTGTAGAGTGCAGAATTAGTTTGTTTTGTGATTTTTGTGGCTCTTCTTCAGTATGGTTGAATATTTTGTCAACATTTCAGAAGAAGCTTATAAACATGTACCAAGACCCCCCATAATATTGACTCGAGCCAAAAGATGAATTGACTCGAGCCAAATGGCAGATTGACTCGAGTCAAATGATGGTGTGAATCTAGTCACCAAATTGTAGTCAGCCAAATTGTCAAAAATTACGATAATCTTTACAGCTTATTTTTCTTTAAAAATAGGGCGGGAACCAGTCCCAAGTTTCTGATGATTACAGACAATATCAACGGAGGAACCTGTCGCTTCCTCCAAAAACTCCTTAGCATCCATCAGACATCCTCACGAGACGGGTACCGAAGTCATACTGATCTCTATCTGAACTCTAATTGAACTCTAATTGAAGTCATATTAAACTCTAATTGAACTCTAATTGAAGTCATATTAAACTCTAATTGAACTCTAATTGAAGTCATATTAAACTCTAATTGAACTCTAATTGATTGCAGTCTCCAAGGATAGGATTATGTCTATCAGTACACAGGAGTCAAGTAGGGTCCGGTTCCCACTCGCCTCCCATTCGGTTCCCATTTATTTATAAACTATGAGTTCTTTGAAATTTTGATATACAAGGGGGATAGACAGGGGGCTCCATTTAGAACAAAAAGCTTATCAGAATATCCTTTAATTGAAACATTTCGCTTATTACATTAACCTTTTTGGGTAAAAATTTGGTTATTACAATAAGTTTATTTATATTTGCACGCAAAAATAGTTATTATGGATACTCTATTTAAGAAACATCGTATATTGATATCGCAGACGAACACTGACATTGTCCGCGAAATCATGAAGTCTGTGAATTGGGAGAAGCAACTTGTATCTATACGTGGTTCGCGAGGTGTGGGCAAGACAACGCTGATGCGACAGTATATCAAACAGAAGTATGGAGTGAATGCCGGTGAGGCACTATATTGCGTGATGGACAGCATGTACTTTGCCAGTCACACGCTGATGGAAGTGGCTGAGCGGTTCCACTTGATGGGTGGCAAACACTTGTTTCTGGACGAAGTGCATAAATATCCCACATGGAGCAAGGAACTGAAAGAGATTATCGATCTGTGGCCCGATATGAAGATTACCTTTACGGGCTCGTCGCTGCTGCAGATCCTGAATGCAGATGCCGACTTGTCGCGCAGGGTGCTGAACTACGATATGGCAGGACTCTCGTTTCGCGAGTATTTACGTTTCTACAAGAATATAGAACTGCCTGTACATACCCTGCAGGAGGTGCTGGAAGATGCGGATTCCGTTTGCGAAGAGGTGTGCAAGGTGTGTCATCCCCAACCTTTGTTCGAGGAATATCTGCGTGCAGGCTACTACCCTTTCTACGATGGCGACGAACAGGAATACTACAGTCGCATAGAGAATGTGGTGAGCTTTATCATTGATCAGGAGATGACGCAGTTATGCGGTGTTGATCCTGCATATACGCGCAAACTCAAGGCGATGATGCTGTTCTTGGCAAACAATGTGCCTTACGATGTGAATATCGCCAA
>Ga0310695_10010558_pt1 | contig 13462 bp, 10 predicted proteins | sample RumenRJG_04DNA_FD_203882 | JGI IMG/M metagenome (GOLD analysis project Ga0310695, IMG submission 203882) | Bovine rumen microbial communities from Lethbridge, Alberta, Canada - RJG_04 (v2) (version 2) | ecosystem: Host-associated > Mammals > Digestive system > Stomach > Rumen | place: Canada...
CCATTTAATTCAATTGATTTCATTTATCTAATAAAGTATATTTATAAAAAAATTATTATAAATTTAATGGATTTAAAATTATGTATTAAATCCAATATATTATTTCAATAAAAAATATTTAATTTATATAAATTTTAAAATATATTTAACATTAAAGATTTAATTATATAATAATATAAATTATATTTTTTAATTATAAATAAAAATTGTATTAAATTATAAAAATACAAAAATTTAATTAAAAAATCATAATGTTAATTATAAAAATAACAAGAAATAAGATAAATTTTATCCAATTTGAGATAAACCAATGAAAATAAGAATGATAATTAATCCTTGTGAGAATATTATTAGGTTTAAAGCCAAAAAGTGAATTATGTACATATCTGATTTTTTTGTTAAGTAAATTTTCTAATTTAATTGCAATTTTATAATTATTTTTATTAGATAAATTAATTATATAAAATTAAAAATTGATTTTGAATTGATTTTTTTAAACAAACTCTAAGTGTTGAAATTTATTTATTTTTTCATTCTATATATAATGAAAATAATAGTTGATAGAGAAAGAACAGGATTTGAAGAATCAAAAGATTTTAAAATAGTAATAAATAATTTAATTGCAGGAAGATATCAAATTTTAGCATATTTAGGTAATGCAGTTTTAGCAAAGGTGTAAAGTTCTTGATATAAAAGAAAATAAATAATATGTTTAAAAATAATAGAAAATAATAAAGATTATTTTGATCAATCATTAGATGAAATAAAAGTATTAAATTTCATAAATATTTTTTGAAATTATATGATTTTTTTTATTTTAAAGAACATTTATTCATAGTAACAGAATTATTAAAAGATAACTTATATGATTTCTATGCACATTCATCAAAAAATAAAATGGAAAATTACTTCACATTACCAAAAATCCAAAAAATAACAAATCAAATATTAATATATCTTGATTATATACATTCCCTTCATTTAATTCATTGTGATTTAAAACAAGAAAATATTTTAATGAATAGTATCCATAATTCCGAAATAAAAATTATAGATTTTGGTAGTGCTGGTTTTAATTCCTTCATTATTTAATGAGAAACACAATCTAAAAGAAGGATTTATTGAATTTGCATATTCTCTTGCTTTTTGTTCATTAACTTGTTCATTAGCATATATATCACTTTTATTAGAAGCAATACCAATAACAACTGAATCTTTTCCATGATCTTGAATTTCATTTATCCAAAAATTTTTTATTGTTTCAAATGTTTCTCTTCTTGTTATATTATATACTATAATTTCAATTCTTATTTTTATTATTTATTTTCTTTATATAATTTATTTAAAAATAAATGAATTTAATACAATCAGTAATCCATAAAGGATTTTTAATAGAAAGAAAATATCTTTTCGACCGTCTCCCACAAAAAATATTATTAGTTCGTCATGGTCAAAGTGAAGCAAATTTAGATCCAAAATTATATTCAAAAATTCCAAATAATCAAATAAACTTAACAAAAAAAGGAAGAGAAGAAGCAAGAGAAATAGGAAAAAAATTACAAAAAATAATTTATCCAAATGAAACATTAAAATTTTATGTATCATCATATAAAAGAGCAATACAAACATATCATCAAATTGAAAGAGAATTAAAAAAAAAAAATTATAATTTTACATATCAAATAGATCCTTTATTAAAAGAACAAGAATTTGGTAATATGACAACAATAACAAGAGAAAAGAGAAAAAAAAGAATTTATATTGGGAAATTTTATTATAGAGGAAATGGTGGTGAAAGTGGTTCAGATGTTTTTAGAAGAGTTGAAGAATTTAAAAAAAAATTTTTTGATGAGATTGAATTTGGAAAAAAATATTATAAAAATATTGTCTTAGTTTCTCATGCTTGTTTTTTTAGAGCTTTTGCTATGAATATTTTACATTTTCCTATTGATACTTTTCATAGAATGGCAAAACCTAGAAATTGTGCTATTTGGGTTTTTGAAAAAAAAAAAGATAAATTTACTCCTATGATTGAAGAAGTTTATAAAATTTTAAATGAAATTGAATATTATAAATATTAAAAAAATATTTATTTATTTTTTTTATTTTGAAGTAAAGTAGAGTTATTTAGTTTAAAATAATATTTTCAAAATGAAAAATATATTTTTTTTTGTATAAAAATTTCTTTTATTTTTTATTTATTATTTGTATTATGATATTGCTTCTATTTTTCCATCTTTATATTTTATATATGTTATTCCATCTGAAAATTTTATTTGGAGAATTTGTTCTTTATTATAAAAATATGTTTCTTTATAATTTGGAATTATTTGTTTTATATCACCATTTTGATAATTTACTAATGTATAACCATCTGGATAAATTTGTTTTTTTGTTCCATTTGTAAATAAAATTTCTTTTTTACCTGTATCAAATAATCTTATTATTTTACCATCTTTATCAAATTGTTGTTTTGTTACTATTGGGGTATATTCTTTATTTTCTTTATATTTTTCTGGGTATGTTAAATCTAATTCGTTAATATGTATTTCTGTTGGTTTTATTGTCTTTGGTAAATTGATTGAAATTTCATCATCATTTATAATATTATTTTCAATATTAGTTTTTTTATTGTTATTTTTTGTAATTTGTTTATTTAGTTTTTTTATTTCTTCTGTAGTTGAATTTTCTATATTATTTAATATATGCATATTTCCAAATGATTTAATATAAGTTTTTAATTCGTCATTTTTTTTTTTTATTAATAATAATTCTCCATTTAATTTATTTAATTTTGAATTAAAATTTTTATCTTTTTCTTTTATTTGTTTTTCTAAATTATTTTTTTTATCAATTAATTCATAATATTCTTCAGATTTTTCTTTATTAACATTATTATTTTTTAATTCTGATTTATATAATTCTAATTTGAATTTATTTAATATTGAACGCATTTCATTTTGTAAATTTCTTTCATTCTCAAAATCTTCTTTTTTCTTTTTTAAATTAAAATCTGATATTTCTTTTTGTTTTTCAATTATTTGAATTCTTAATTTTTCTTTTTCTTCTTTTAAATTATTAATTTGATTTTCAGTTTGTATAATTTGTTCTTCTATATCTTTTATTTGTTTTTTTTCATTTTTAGTTAATTTTTCGTGTAAAATTTTTTTTGCTTGATTATAAGGATTTTGTTTTGACTCAATTACATAAAATTGATTATTATAATCTTCTCTTAATTTTTCAAAATAATTATTTTTATTTACACTTAAATTTTTTGATAATATATTTTTTAATTGTTGATTTATTTTTTTTTCTTTTTTGAATTCATCTAATAAATTATTATCATTATTAATTTTTTCAAAAGAATTTTCTAATTCTAAACTATTATTATTTTTTTCTTTTTTTAATGTTATAATATTATTATTACAATTATTTTTCATTGTAATTATATCATCTTTTTCAATTATAAAAGGATTTAATGATAATGCATGTTTCATTGGTTTTGGTGCTTTTTCTATTTTAATTTCTTCATCATATTGATTTATATTATTTTCTTTTATTACTTCTATTATTTTTGGTTTTGAATTTTTATCATTACTATTTTGTAAATAATTAAATTTTAAAACATTTTCTTTTTCATTAATAAAATTTCCTTTAATAAAATTTTCATTCATTATTTCTTTTTTATTTTTTATTTCCTTTTCTTTTTCTGTTTTATTTTCTTCATCATTATCAATTAAATTTTCATTTTTATTTATTACATTATTATATAATTCTTCATTTAATTTAATTGTTTTATTAATTCTTTCAAATTCATTATTATCATAAATATTTTCTTGTTTATTTAAAATAAAATCAATTTTTCTTTCATTTTCAATATCTTTTAATTCTTTTTTTAATTGATCTTCTCTTTTTTTTCTTTTTTCTTCTTCTTCTTTTCTTTTACTAGTTCCAGTTAAATATTCTTCCAATCTATCATTAAAATTAATTTTTGAAAATTTTGCAGCACTAGAAATTACTTCAGAAAAAGTTTTATATTTCATATTTATATTAATAAAAAAAATTATTCAAATCCCTAAAAAATATACAAAAAATACTTTATACAAAAAATAAAATACTTTTTGAAAATTATAAAATAATACAACATTGACATATTATATGTTTTTGTCCTTTTTCACTCATATCACAATTATATTGTTTCCAATTTTCAACTGAAATTATTTCAACATTATCATTTATTTTAACATATTTTCTTCCTGGTCTTCTTTTTGGACTTTCTAAATTTTTTTTCTTTTTTCTTTTCTCATTTGGAGTCGTTGGATTTTTATCTTTATCTTCTTTTTCATTTTCTTTTTTTATATCATTTTTTTCTTGTTCTATATTCTTTTTGTTATTTAATGTATTTGATCTTTTTATTTCTTCTGGTGAATCATTATTTAATTCTAGTTCTATATTATTTAAAGATATTCTATTTTCATTTTCTTTTTTTTTTGTTTTTTTTGTCGGACTTCTTTTTATTACATTTGGTCTATATGAATTTTTTTTTGGACTTATTGGTATAGAACTCATATTATTATATATATAATTTTATTTTATTTCTATAAGAATTAAAAATCTTTTTCTCATGATAAAATAATAAAGGTTATATTTATATAAAATAATAAAAATAAATTCATTAGTACTCAATTTTTAAATCATCTATTTTTTTATTATAATAAAATTTTTATATATATATTTATTTGAATTATTATCTTCAAATTAAAAATAATATATTTAAAAATCATTAATAAATATTGATGAAGTATAGAATTTCTCAAGGAAAAATTATTTACATAATAATTAAGAAAGACTTTTGGTTCGATTATGATTATAACTTTTACTTTTCCTTTTATAATATTCTTCATTTCTTTCTTCATTATTATTTAAAAATTTAATTTCTTGATTAAATTTTCCACTTTCTTTTTTTTTTCTATATTCATATAAATATATTCTTTTTAAAGCTTGGCATCTATAAATTACTTCTTTTAAATCTTCTTCATTATTAAATTTTTTTTGTAAAATATTTCTTAAAATATTCATTAATTCTTTTTCATTTTCATTTATATTTTCCTCATTTTTCTTTAATTTTTTATCTAAAGCAATTGACTCTTTTGCAACTAATGAAAATTCTTTTTCCATTCTTTTTTTAAATAATCTTCTATCATTTAAACAATCAATAATATATTTTTTATGTAATCTTTTATCATCATATTCCATTTTTTTAATTACTTCAATTAAAATTTTTCTTCCATTTTTATCTAAATGAGAAAATACATTTTTTGCATTTTTTCTTATAATTTCATATTCATTAATATAATTTTCCTTATCATTACTTTTACTTTTTTCAAATTTAAATTCTTTATTTAATTCATCAATATCAACTAATTTTTTTTCTTTTTTAATTTTTTCATTATCATTACTTTTTGATTTTCTTAATAAATCATTATATTTATTATATTTTATATCTTGTTTGTATGATTCTTTTAAAAGTAATGATTCTTTCTTTGCTTCAAATTGAATATCATTAATATGAGAAATTATACTATTACCTAATTTTTTAGTATTTTTTTTATTATGTTTAAAAATATTTTTCATTGATGATTTTTGTGTTGATGAAAATGGTCTTCTAAAAGTTATTTTTTTTTTATTGTTTTTATATATTGTAATAATAGAATTATTACTTGTTGAATTTAATGTTGAATTAATTTGACCACTTTGAAATATATCAATACTTTTATTTTTTTTATGATTATTTTTATAATTTGAATTTTCTCTTTTAATATCAATATTTGTTTTATAAATTTTAGTTGGATTCTCAGTTTTTAAAAATAAACTAAAATTATTTAAAATATCATTATTTCTTTTATTGGGATTTTTTAAATATAAATCCATATATTTACTTTTAATATCTGAATAAAAATTTTTTGAATCAATATCTCTATAAAATGATAATCCATTTCTATCTATTGGTTTTTCAAAAGTTTTAAAAGTTGTATATTTTTTATTTTGAGAATATCTAATTATTTCAGATTTTAATTGATTTAATTTCTTATGTTTTTTCACTCTTTCATTATATTGAAAAAGTTTATTAATAGCCTTTTTATTTTTTTCATTAATATCTTTCTTCAAATCAAAATCAAAATAACTATTAATTTCTTTATTAATACTATTTTTTTTAATATCCAAAATATTACTTGTATTTCTTCTTGTTATTTTATTATTTTTTTCTTTTAAATAACTAGGAGTATATAAATCTTTTTCTAAAAAATCTTCACTTTCATAAGTATTAATAATTTGATTTGAATCTTTAATAGATTTTTTTAATAAATTAGATGTAGTTAAACCTTTTTTACTTAAATAATTAATATTATTATAATCTAAATGAGTTGGTGAATAAATCATATCTTTATAATATTTATTCATTGATTTAACTAAATCATTCATATCTTTTGTTTTTTTTGAAGAAAGTGAATTAAATCTATTTATTTTTTTATGATGAATATTACTAGATAAAGTTAAAATTAATGGTGGACTTCCTGGTTTTTTTAATTTCATTTATTTCAATTTTTAAATAAGAAATTATTATAAATAAAAAAAATAAATATGTTAAAAGAATTACTTAACAAAGAAGATGATGGTGATAATTTTAATAAAGATTCTCAATATAATACTATTGTAACTAATAAAAAATTTAATTCTAAAACAAAAAATATTCAATTGAATACTTGGGAATCAATTAATAAATTAAGACCTAAATCTTCTTATAATTCATCATCACATAAAAATTTATATACTTCAATTTCAAAAGAAAAAAATAATGATTCTTTTTCTACACAATATAATAGAATGTCAAATAAAAGAAAAAATTCTACCAAAACTTTTAATTCTTATAGTTTAAAAAAAAATGGAAATTATAAAAAAAAATATTATCCTCATACTGATATTAGAAATAATATAGATAGACTTTTATATACACTTTTTGAAAAAAAAATGCTTTTATTAAAAGATATTAATAATTTAAGAAGATATAAAGATTCTTTAATTAAATTAAATGAAGAAAATAATGAATTTAAAAAACAAATAAATTCAATTGAAAATGACATTGCTAAATATAGAAATATAATTCAAACAAGTCAAAAAAATTATATTGATTTAAGTTTTGAATATAGTAATTTAAAATCTAATTATGAAAGAATTAAACATATTATAAATAATTATGAAAAGAAAAAGAAAAAATAATATTTATTTAAAATCTATATATATTAATCCAATATTAATTTTAATAAATAAAATTTTCATTTTAATATAATAAACCAAAAAAAAAATATATAAAATTAAGTAATATACATCTTAAAAATTTAAAAAAAATTGAATTAAAAATAATAATATAAATAATAAAATAATTAAATGCTGAATAATTTTGATTTAATAAAAAGTTGTTTTGGTCCTGATGACGACGACAGTGAAAAATTTGAAATAAAAGGTAAAAAAGAAAGAAAAATATCTTATAATCCAAATGCAAAAAGTCGTAAAAAAAGGGATAAAAAAAAATTAAATATAGAAAAAGGTTACAATTCAGAAGGAACAAAAAACAATAAAAAAAATACAATAATAACAAATGAGAAAAAATTTTCAATAGATTACACAAAATATAAATTAGAAAAAAAAAAAAAATATGATATAGAATACGATTATGGAAATATAGAATATAAATTAAAATTATGTGACGTTGACATAAATAGAATAGAAGAATTAACAACACAAATGAAATTTCGATTAGAAGAAGGAGGAGGAGAATGTTATTATGAAATTGGAGTTGAAGATAATGGAAATCCATTAGGAATTTCAAAAGAAGAATTAGAAATATCAGTTAATGTAATTAATACAATTGCAAATAATTTAAATTCAAATATTAAAATAAGTAAATTAATACAAGGACAATGTGGTTTAATTGCTGAATTATATATTAAAAAAGAAGAAGAAGTTTTAAGAGATAAATTAGAAATTAAAATTGGTTTATTAGGTGAAGAAGGTTCTGGTAAAAGTACTATAATTGGTGTTTTAGTTTCTAATTTATTAGATAATGGTAAAGGTTTAGCAAGGACTAATGTTTTTAGACATAAACATGAAATTTTCAGTGGGAAAACTAGTTCAATTTCACATCAAATTTTAGGTTTTGATGAAAATGGTGAATTAACTAATTATAATAATTTAGAAAAACCATCTTGGTCACAAATTGTACATAAATCATATAAAATTATTAATTTTTATGATATGGCTGGTACAAAAGGTAATTTTAAAAAAACAACTACTAGTACTTTATCAAATGATTATTTGGATTATTTATTATTGGTTATTTCTTCTGTTGATGGTATTACTAATAGAACTATTGAATTTTTAAATTTTGCTTTTAATATGAAATTACCTATTATTACTGTTTTTACTAAAATTGATTTAATTAATGATGAACAAATTAAAAATTTAATTGCTTTATATAAATCCACAGTTAAGAAATTGAAAATTGGATTAATTCCTATTATTATGAAAAATAATGATGATATTGTTTTATTTTCTAGGAATATACAAGAAAAAAATATTATGTTAACTTTTTTAGTTTCTAATTTAAAATGGGATGGATTGAATTTATTTAAAAGTTTTTTAAGTACTTTACCAGTAAATAATAAATTAGAAGATGAATTAAAACAAATAGAAATGGAAAAAATGGAATTTGATATTCATGAAATAATATCAGATAATAATAAAATAATATTAATTGGTATAGTAAGTAAAGGAAAAGTAAAATCAAAATCAAAATGTTATTTAGGACCAGATCAAGAAGGTAATTTTAAAATAGTAGAAATTGATAATATTCATTGTAAAAAAATAGATGTTGCCTATACTTATAAAGGTCAATATTGTTCAATTGTAATTAAAAATCAAAATAATATTTTAAAAGAAGATATTAAAAAAGGAATGGTTCTTTTAGATATTAATTCACATCCTGTAAGTTCAAAAATTTTTGAAATTGAATTATGGACTATTGATGGTACTAGAAGAGTTATTAAAAGTACTTATCAACCTGTTTTAAATATTAAACATATTAGACAAGGGGTTAAAATAAAAAAATTTAATGATATTTTTTCTTTTTATAATGATCCTTCTGAAAAAAATGAATTAGAAATTTTATTAAAGGATGATAAAATAAATTTAAGTAATGTTAAAGGAGAAATTGAAAAGATTCAAAATAAAAAAAAGGATTTTAAAAAAAGGTTAAATGGTTTTAAGGAAAAACATATGATTGGACAAGATGATAATGATGAGTTTATTATAAGTTCTACTACTAAAACTAGGTTAATTGTTGAATTTATGTTTAATCCTGAATATATTAATGTTGGAGGAAATGTTATTATTAATGATCAGTCTTTAAAAGCTTTTGGTATTATTACTAAAATATTTAAATAATTTTGATTTAATTATGGTAAATAAAGATAAAAAAAGTATTTTATATTTTATAAAATACAAATTTATAATTAATGAAAAATTTAAAAATAATTTTTATATATTTATTTTAATATATATATAATTAAAATAGAATAAATGAAAATAAAATTTTAAATAAATAATTTATTTTATCTTAACTATATGAACCAATTATACATTTTGGACATAATGAATAATCACATACTGAACAATAATAACAACTCTCATTTTGGTTAAACAATTTTTTACAATTTTCACAATTCCATTTTCTCTGAATTAAACATAAAGTTAATGAATGTTGATGATATTTAGTATATTTAATACCATCTGATTGATTACTCGATTTAATTTCATTAACAATTTCTTCTAATTCTTTATATTTTTTTTCTAAATTATAAAACATTTCATTGTATGGTTTTTTTTCACAAAATTCTTCATAATGAACTTTTAAATCAGAATAATGTATTTTTTCTTCCTTACAACCATTATGACATTTGAATAATAATTTATTTAAACAATTATTAATATAATTACTAAAAATAAAATTTTTATTACATTTACACGGAGATTTATTAGAATTATTTTTTAAATAATTGTTTATACATTGTTCACATGAAATATAACCACATTTACTACAAATTTTTGGAACTTGAACAACATTATTGCAAATTTTACATGTTACATATTTATTAATTAAATAATATATTTCTTTATTTGATATTTCATCTTCTTTAATTTTTAACATTTTTGTATATAAATATTTAATTATTATTTTTAAATTTTATTTTAATAAAAAAAAAAATAAAAAAAAAAGAAAATTTAAATATAAAGTTAGTATAAAAAATATGAAATTAAAACAATAAAAAAAATTTATCTAATATAAATCATCACTAGTCAACGCATTAATCTTTTCAAAATACTCAGGTCCAGCATTTAAAACCATTTTATTCCTCATCATTTCTTGTATAAAATCATCACCTTTTAATTCATACCAATTTTTTTTAGGAGGTCTAATTCTTTCATATTCTTGTTTTCTTTTTTCAATTAATAATTTTCTTTCTTTATTTCTTAATTCTTCTAACATTTTACCATAAGCATCAATAGTAATATTAGTTTGATGAACATTTTCATTTGAATCAAACATTTGAGAAAATGAAGTTCTATCATTTGGATCTTTTAATATATTAACAATACCTTTTTTTCTTTCAATATCATCCATAAATTTCCCAGGAACATAATTTTGTTTTACTTCTTCTTTTAAATTTTCTAATCTTTGAATTAAATTTTTACCATTTTTTGTATCTGTTGCTTTATTTTTCATTTCATTTTGTAAAGAATTAATATGATTATGAGTTTCACTTATTAATTCTTCTAAAATTTCTTGTCTTGTTTTTGATATTCCAGTATTAGTATTATCATTTGGTGCATAATAAGAAATATATTTTGTATTTAAAATATCATCTGCAATTGCATTTTCACTTTTTGAAAATGTTTCTGTGTGATGTGGTCTAATAAACCAATCTTTATTATCTGGTGGTTCATTTTCTTTTGTTAATTGATAATAATATTTTACTGGAAATTGTACTTTAAATGAACTAAATCTATCATCTTCAATATAATTTTGTGTTTCAACTTTTAATTGACTTGTTTTTACTGGGAAATGATTTATTGTCATTGTTGGATCATTTATTACTCCTGTTTGACTTAATATTAAAGGATCATTTATATTTTTTGATTGAGATTGATAATTTTGAAATGAATTTGTTGTTGTTGATGGTTTTATTGTATTATTGTTTTGAAGATTTGATGTTATATTTGGTTTTGTTATATTTTGTGTCATTGTTGTATTTTGGGATTTTAATATAGGTTGATTTGTTATTTGAGGATTGAATGTATTGTTTGTAATATTTGTATTTGTCATTTGAGGATTTTGATATTTAGTTTGATATAAATTTTGAGTTATTGTATATTGGGGATTTGCTATGTTATTATTTGTATTAATTGTATTTGTATATTGAGGAATTTGACTTTGAGTTATAGGCATTTGATTTATATTTGGATTTAAATTTTGAGTTATTGTTCCTAAGGGATTTAATTTGTTATTTTGACTTGTATATAATGATTGAGACATTTGACTTTGTGTTGTAATTAAATTTGGTTGTGATACTGTTGATTGTGTAGTCATTAAATTATTTGGTATAGTATTATTATATTGAATAGGGAAATTATTTTGATTATTATATAAACTTTGTGTAGAATTAGGATTATAATTTTGATTATTTCCAATTTGATTATTTGAAACATTACTTTGTGATAATATTACATTTGATTTATTTTGATTTTGAAAATTTGAATTACTTTCTTTTCCAATATCCTCAACAATAGGATTAAATCCATTAGTAGTGTATAAAGGTTTATTATTAATTTGATTAACAGATTGTAAATTTGAATTATTAATATTATCAACTTTTCCCATATCAACACTTTGACTAGGATTAAATGATTTATTTAAATTATTATCTTTATTACTTTTATTATAATTATTTTCAACATTTTTTCCCATTGTAGGTGATTTAGATTTTTTTTTTATTTTCATACTTTCTTTTAATTCTTTTTCTCCTCTTTTAACATCATTAGATAAATGTTTAATTAATTTAGTAATTTCTTTTGCTCTTTTAATACTATCAGTTAATTTTTTAACATCACCTCCTTTTCCTTTTTCTTGAATTATATAATCAAATAATTGTCTTAATTCAATTTGTAAACTAGATAATTTCTCTTGAATATTCTTTTGATAATCTCCATCAATATCAGGATAAACTTTAGGAAATTCTTTTTTTTTATCAATTTTTTTCCCAGATTGTCTCAATTTTCTTTCATATTGAACTTCAAATTTCTTAATTTTTTTTTTTTTTTTCCCAGTTAACTCATCTTCAAATTTTAATAAAGCTTTTTCCAATTGAGAAGCTTCTTTAGCAATTTCTTCAATTTTTTTTCTAGAAGGAATTTTCATACTATTAGAAATAAAATAATCATCAATTGAACTAAAAAATTTTTCACTAGTATTTAAAGTTTTTCTTGCTGAAGCAGAAGAAACTTCATTTCTTTTAAAATTACTTAATTTTGGTTTTTCAAAAATAACATGATTATCTTTTCCTTCTTTTCTAGGATCAAAACCTTGTCCAATAATCATCATAGAGTTTTTATTTGTATTATTAAAATTTTCATTTGTTTTTCTTAATTGTCCTGGAATAACAGGATCAGGTTCTTCTCTATAAATATTTACTTTATCTGGATATAATATTATTGGCTTCATTTCTTTTTCATGATTTTTTTTATAAGTGTCTGTTATTTTTTTTAATGAAAATGAACTTTTTACTGGATTTATTAATCCTTGTACTACATGAGAAAAAACTTTTGATTCTGGTAATTCTGTATTTTTTAAATAATTTATTTTTATATTTCTATTTTTTTGAGCTGGATCTTTTGTAACATCATATTCTTTTCTTTTAAATACATCTGAAGCTTTTGAATTTTTATCTGGATTAAAATCTAATGTTATTTCTTTTATTTTTGATTTTTTTGAAGATTTTAATTTTGCATTTTTTGAACGAGTTGTTAAGGAACTTTTTGGTCTTTGGAAATTGGATTTTTCTTCTTCGTCAAATATTACTGTGTTATATTCTATTTCTTTTTTTTTATGTAAATATGGGGAATATATATCACCTAAACTTGCCACACTGTAATTGAAATTATTTTCAACTTTTAATATTTCATTTGGAGATGTGTTATAAAATGATTGAGGATATTTTGATCTAGTTTGTTCCATCATTTTTTTTTATTTTATTTTTTATTTTTTTTTATAGTTATATTTTTATTTATATTATAAAATTACTTTAATAAATAATAAAATATAATTAATTCACAAGTCATTTTAAATTAA
>Ga0310695_10010559_pt1 | contig 13462 bp, 10 predicted proteins | sample RumenRJG_04DNA_FD_203882 | JGI IMG/M metagenome (GOLD analysis project Ga0310695, IMG submission 203882) | Bovine rumen microbial communities from Lethbridge, Alberta, Canada - RJG_04 (v2) (version 2) | ecosystem: Host-associated > Mammals > Digestive system > Stomach > Rumen | place: Canada...
ACTCTGTGTTTTATGAAACAAAATTACAAATATTCTTTCTTTTACAACCCGTTGAATGTATTAAATATCCTTAACGTATGTATACGGCATCCATAGGGTGATGATGCGCCGCATTGCCCCGATTGGTTTTCGGTTCCATGGGATGGAACGTACATTCCATCCCATGGAACTTATGTTCCAGCCTTTGGAACCGAGATTCCATCCCGTATAACGGAAGACATATCGTCGGAGAATTGGCGGCGTTATCGGGTCACTGATGCAAAGAAACAGGCAGAGAGGTCAAGACTTGCGGCAGTTTTTTAGAATATTTTCAATCTTCATACAAGCTAATCAGATTAAAATTTCTAACTTTGCTTGTAATAAGTTTAATCTCATAAATTGCAGCGATGAGAAATTTAATATTAACAGTAGTTTCATTTTTGTGCTTTGCGACGCTTTATGCAAAAGAGTCCCAAAGTGAAATATTGTTTGACAAAACCGTTCATAATTTTGGAAAGTTCACTGATGCCAACCCCGTTGTGACATGTAAATTCGTTTTTAAGAATGTCGGTGAGGCACCGCTGATTATCAATCAGGCCATTGCTTCATGCGGGTGTACGGTGCCGAGTTTCACGGAAAAACCTGTTATGCCAGGCGAGACAGGAGAGGTTACAGTGACATATAATGGTAAAGGACGTTATTTCGGACCTTTCCAAAAAATCGTAACGGTTACTTCCAACGCAGCGACTAAGCATGTACGTCTGTATATTAAGGGCGAAATGGAAAAAGCCAAGCAAGAACAGAAAGACAAATGAATAATAAAAACAATCATGTTGTAATTATGGCGGGTGGCATTGGCAGCCGTTTTTGGCCAATGAGCAGTGTTGATATGCCGAAACAGTTCCTGGATATTTTAGGCACGGGCCGCTCGCTTCTTCAGATGACGGTAGACCGCTTCGTAGGGGTGATATGCCCCATTGAGAATATTTGGATAGTTACTTCCGAAAAGTTTCTGACAATTGTGCAGCAACAACTTCCAGACGTACCCCGTCGCAACATATTGCTTGAGCCGTGCAGACGCAATACGGCTCCATGTATTGCATACGTCAGCTGGTCCATCAAGGCGCAAAACCCTAATGCAAATGTTGTTGTAGCGGCAAGTGATCATTTTATCGGTAACGTGGATAATTTTTGCAAGGCTATCAGTTCATGCCTGCAGTTTACCTCTGAGACGGATTCAATAGTCACATTAGGTATAAAACCCAGTTTCCCCTCTACCGGCTACGGCTATATCGAGGCAGACTTGAGCTATCCATCGGCGACAAATCCGAATATATTCAGGGTAGATTCTTTCAAAGAGAAGCCCGAATTGGAGGTAGCCAAACAATATATTAAGGAAAATTATTTCTTTTGGAATTCCGGTATCTTTATCTGGAATATCAATACTATAATAAGTGCGTTCCGGGTTTACCAGCCCGAGATGGCAAGTATCTTCGAGGAATTGGCGCCTTACCTTGGAACAGACAAGGAACAGGAAATGGTCAACGAGAAATTCCCTTTATGCGAAAACATATCTGTGGACTACGCTATCATGGAAAAAGCCGACGAGATATTTGTTTTTCCTGCCGACTTCGGCTGGAGCGACTTGGGCTCTTACAGTTCTTTGCTTGCTTTACTGCCACGCGACGACCACGGCAATGCGTGTGTAGGTAAAGATGTACGCCTTTTTGACTCCAATAATTGTATTGTCCATGCTACCGGTGAGAAGCAGGTAGTTGTCCAGGGCTTGGATGGCTATATTGTGGTAGAACATGATGGTGTGCTGCTGATATGCAAATTAGAAGAAGAGCAGCGCATAAAGTTGTTCCACGATTAAAGAATATTGGTATTTCTTCTCTTTGTTCTCAATGTACAGCAATGAATGTGGCTTGCATATTCATTATGGCTTTATAGCCTTCCGTGTTCAGGTGCAGACGGTCTTTCTTGACGTAGGATGAGAAGTTGTATTCGTTGAATGGAGCTTCTGTGAATTGGTCAAGGTAGGGTATGCCCCAACGCTTACAGCATGCTATCTGCGCCTCCACAAAGCGGTTTAGTCCGTGGCTTCCTTTATAATAAGGATTTGTGCCGACGTTAGGTTTGCGGAAACATTTTATTGATGTGAAGAAGAGAATCTTGGCTTTGGGACTTTTCTCGTAGATTTTTTTTATGCAATAGTTTATGCCACCGCATTGCGTTTGGAGTTTGGTTGTGTCATATCCGTCTGCAGCGGTATAGTCGTCGGGGGAACCTATCTGTTTGTTGGCTTTTGAGAAATCATTTGTTGATGCCCATAGCAGATAGATGTCATATTGCGGCTTGTCGGCAGCGCAGGCCAGATCTACTTCATGCTGTATGTTGTGGGCTTGTGTAAGATTGGAGAATCCCGCTCCGCCTTTGCCGTAGTTAGTAATCGTCAGGTTGAGTTTCTCCGCCCAATAATTTTTTGCGATATCAGACTCTTTGTATACACTGAAAGAACCGCCGAAGACGGCTATGGTCTTTCCGTAGTTCTCCGACCAGCTCATGTCTTTTTGCGCACAGACATGAAGTCCGGCTGATATGGCGGCAACAAATATGATTTGACGAAAAAGTAACATAATGTTTGTCTTTTTAATTATTTTCCTGACAATTCAATGACGACATACTCACTTTGGCTTCCGATACGGAACTTACCGCCCCATATGCCTATGCCACTGCTGACATAGATATGCGTGTTGCCCTTTCTGATGTAACCGTGTGAACACTCATAGATTTTGTCTGTTATGAGGTTGATGGGGAAGACTTGCCCTCTGTGTGTATGGCCTGATAGTAGGATGTCTGCTCCGGCTTTTTGCACGAGGTCAAGACGGTGTGGCTGATGGTCAAGTAGGATGACAGGATGTTTTTTCCCGATACTTGCGGTTAAATCGGCCAGCGTGTTCCTGCGACGGTTTGTAGCATCATCGCGTCCGACGACATAAAACGCATTGTCTATCAATACAGATTCATCGATAAGTGGTTTGATATGGCTGCGCTCCATGAAATTGACACTCTTGTCAGTGTGTGCGTAATAGTCGTGATTGCCCAAACAGCAATAGACGCCCATAGGAGCATCAAGATGGCGCAGCTGGCTTGCGAAATCGTCTCCAGCGACAGGGCGACTGGAGTGGTCAACGATATCGCCGCCGATGAGAATGATGTCGGGATGCTCTGCATTAATAAGCTCGACCCATTGTGCCAGTTCTTTGGCTCCGATGGTATAGCCCAGATGAAGGTCGCTGATGAAAACTATCCTGTATGTGCGGCTTAAAGGCTTGTCGATATTGATATTAAGGGGCACTCGTACTTTATGGTGATAGTTGATGTTGCCGTAAACTAGAATTCCGGTGACAGCAACTGCAATCAGAGCTACGCCCTTCCAGTTTGCCGCAAAGAGCGGACGAATGGCAGGGGCGCACAATCTTGCAATGTCAACGAGAATGAACGCTATTATCAAGTAAAGTAAAATGATTAGCCATGCCGTGCTGACCTTGTCAAGTACGGCACAGACTGTCATGGGCAAGTGGCTTTCTGCTAACAAACTGACGGGTAATAGCAGAAAAAGGATAACGTATATGGCGATAATGGCACACTTCCATAGTCTTGGCAGTGGCAGCATCGTCCATGTATGCCAACCGGTATAAGAAAAAACGGTGACGATTATTGCCAGAAGAATGATAAAACGCATGAGTCGATGTCATTTAAGGCATGGTCTTTGCGGTGTCGTTAAGCAGGCTTAACGAATTTGCGCGTACCGTTATTGTCGGAAATGAGATATATGCCGCAAGGCAGGCTCTGAAGATAGCTGGAATATTTTCTCTCCAGTTCAGTTCTGTCAAATTTGCGCAACATCTGACCTGTAATGCTGTAGATGCATACTTGACCTGTTTGTTGATATGTCTGGTGCTTGATGCCCGTGGGGTCAGTCTTCAACTGGATCCATTTGTTGGCGATTGTCTCTTTGTAATAGGCCTTGACACTGTATCCCTTAATCATATTGATGTCGCTTTCTTTGACGAAGAAACGATAGGTTATCTTCTGACCATCGTAGATGGATGTCGGCATATCGTAGACCTTCGTGGTGCCTGAAGCCGTGATTTCAAAGCGGAGTGTATCCTCAAAGTTGTTGCTTGAAGGGTTACAAACTGTCAGTTCAAATGTCTTTCCACCTGATTTGCCGTCTGAGGGTTCTTTGATGTTCTTCTCAAGATAGAGGTTGCAGTCCAGATTGTGGTAGTTAGGTAGAGTAAAAATGAATTTACCGTTTGACTGTACCGTTACGGGGACACAGTTAGGAGCGTTATCCCAAGCGCGTATCCAAGGACTTGTGGCGTTTTCGCGCGAGATGACCGCCATCTCGTATTGTCCGTTGGCAAGTGTTGTCGGCAGGTTGAACGTTCTTTTGATGTTTGTGTAGTAGCCTGCACCCAAAGAGAAATTACGTATTGTCGAAGAGTTGGCAACGAGGACACCGTCCTTGTAAAATCCGATGCTATATTGGTGTGAACTGCTCACGAAATTGGCGTTGTACATTCTGAAGCCGATATTCACCGTTCCTGTGGCAGTGACCGTTTTAGCGTATGGGTCAGAGTTCAGTATTATAGGGGAGTTTATCACCAGTGCATGAGGGTCATAATCCTTGTCGGTGAGGCCTTCTTCTGGGTAAAAATCGGTTATCATTGCCTGCTGGTGATGATAGCATACATTGTATACGCCTGGATTTGTTCCGCTGCTTTGGTTGATGATGCTGAGGTCAACATATTTATCTTGTGTGCTGCTGGCATGGCCGAAGTTGGCGTGATATTTCCCAGTGCTGTTGATGCCGTCCAAAACGAAGATATGCCCTGCAGATGTACCTGGGGCAGTGTGAGCGCCTCTGTAAAACACGGGATGTCCGTTTGTCAGTTCCTTATTAAGCATTTCTATCCATTCAGCAGTGGAGTAATAGCGGCGGTTGCGGTAGCGTGACTGTGGTGAGAAGTGCAGATAGTGCTGAAGGCCCCACAGCATGCTGGGAAAGTTTGAAGGGGAACTTGATGTGCCGTACTGCATCTTCATGGCTGCGCCAACCTGATAAATCAGACTCGCCACTGCCTCTTTGGATGCTGCGGTTGCATTTGAGGCATAGTAATTCAGTATATTGTCATAGTCAAATGTCCGTGTGGTGTAGTCAATGTCTACGGTGTTGCCTTTTGTAGTATATTCGACGTGTCCGAAGCCGTGGGCTGGTTTCTTGTAATAGTTCAGGATTTGCCCGACAGCGATGGCACCGCAACCCGCAGCTGGAGCAGCGTTATTGACCAAGGGACATTGATCGTTAAATGGTGACTTTTGGTGCCATGATGTTTTCAAGAGCTGGGAAACTGTCTGTGAGGCAGCTGTGCCACATGATAATAATACTGTTAAAGTGAAAAGTATAGTTTTCATAATTATATTATTGTTTTCTATGCAAAGTTAATGGATAATATGTTTATTGTTTTGACTGTTGTTTCATTTTTTTTTCTTAAATATTGAATACTTTTTTCTCGTATTTTCCCACTATCTGTCGGGATTATAACAGTAGCCAATGCGGATAGTCTACTCCTATTGCATACCTGTTGCCCAGCAGCATACCGATGAACATGCCCGGGTTGCTGCTGAAAGTGCCTACAAAAAGGTCTGAGCAGAGCAGAATTTCTATTGATGCGAACATTTTAACCAGTTGCTCTTGTCGTTCATCTTGCGTCATCTCTGCCAGTCGCCTCATGTCATAGCCCGTGTCTTTTTCGTCTGTCAATGTGTGGAAAGTTATCTCTGGATACATGTCTTTTAATTCATTGATAATATGCACGTTGTCGGTGTATATAAAAGTATTACTTACATTTTTGATTGCCAATGCTTTCTCCATGTATTGGCGGGGCGGGATGAGGTCTGTCTCGTTTGCTTTGTCGCCCATGCGGATATGTATTCCGATGTAATTTTCGGGCATTTCCACCTTTGCCTTGAGGTTGTCGATTCTTTGACGGTATTGCGGATTAAAGCGGTATACCAGTGGAATGATGCGTTTCATCGCCTGATGGATGTCACCCTTTATGCCCAAAGCCGGGATGTCATATTCCGCAGTGGCGAAACGGTTGGTATGTGTGTACCAGAACACGTCATCCTCGGTGATGTCGTCCGAGAACATTTTGTACAGGTTAACCAGCTTATTCCGCCGACAGTTCTGCCGGGTGCTTATGAGCACAGATTCGCCTATCAGCCTCATCGTAAATTTGGGGCAGAATGGGCGGAATACATCTTCCCATCCCTTGGGCATGCCTGCATTGGCATCACGGGCATACATCACAAACTGGTAACCATATTGTGCGGCGTAGAGAACGCCCAACAGTACACCATTCAACTCGGAATAAAAACCATTGCCTGTTCCGAAGTGCCATATGAGTCGTCGCTTGAACTGTGTGTTGTACTGCTCATATTCCTCAAAGGTGAGTTCCTGTGCCTCTTTCTGACAACCTGTGTAATATAACATATTCTATCTCTTTTCCTGATAAGTGTATGTGCTAAAACCGGCGCTCCAGGTTCCGTTACTGGTTATTTCTGTAGTGCAGGTATATGCGCTGGGCTATTTCGGGCGTGTTTGTCGTGATATACTCTGCGTTGTCATTGTTGGCAATAATGCAGCGCTCCACGCCATCATATACGCAACAATTTACTCCGAGTCCTTTCTCATGGGCTTCTTCCATCCATTCAGGATGGTCCTTGAGCAGCCATCCTGCACCTAACGTAAGACCGGCGATGCCCGCCTTCTTCACTTCGTCAAAATCCACAATTCCGATGTCCTTATATTGCAGACTCTTACTTTTCTTTGCTACATGCTCGATGTAGTACACGGGGCACATTGGCATGATGGCAGCCAGATGTTTGCAAATGTTGTAGCCAAAACTTATGAAACACACTTTCTTTTCCAGTCCGTACTCTTTTATCATTTTCACTACATCCTCGACGACGGCTTTGTTTTTCTCCTCCGTTGTATGGCGCTTGATTTCTACCATCAGGTTCAGTTTTACGTCATCCGGTTTTATCATATCCAACAATTCGCTCAATAAGGGTACGGTCTCTCCGTTGCTTAGCCGTAGTTTTTTCACCTCTTCGCTTGTTGCGTTCTGCACAATGATGCCGTTCAGTTTGGCATCGTGGTTTATCACCAGTACGCCGTCTTGCGTGCGCCATACGTCTATCTCGCATGCCTTTATGCCCATGTCTATCGCCAACTGTATTGACTGTCTTGAATTTTGTGCCGAACCGGGTGCGTTGAACACACCACGGTGGGCTGATACGGGTGTTCCTTTCGGCATCTTTTCTGGCACACGCAACAGTGTCAGGCCCAGCCGCTGTCTCTTGTTGCCGCGCAGCAGCGTAACCATGTATTTCGCCTCCTGCATCTTGCGTGGGAGCTTTATGTGGGCCGTAGTGTCTGACTCCATTATCACTTTGGCTTCAAACATTCCCGTACGGCCTTCTGTTGCTTCAAACAGCAGCCTGTCACCTTTCTTCCAGCCGTGTGCATCAACGGGCATTGTTCCTCCCGGTTTCACGCACAGTCCGTTATATAATTCTACGTGGTCAACCAGTTGCGCAGCGCTACTTATCGGACTCATCATTGTCGCCAAAGCCACCGTCAAGCACAGGAAACTTTTTGTATATAAATTCCGTATCATATTAATAACAGTAATTTCTTATTGTACAAAAGTACAAAAACTTTTCCTAATCATTTTATTCGCCGCTGTTTTCACAGATATATTTTTCAGGTTATCTCATTACTTTGTTCATTCCATCGGCTGGAATTTACCTTCCCGCTTTTAGAACGTGCGTTCCAGCCGATGGAATTTAAGTTCTAAAAGCGGGAAGCAAATCGTTTACGGGAATAGAAGTATAGTGTTGTTCTGTCAAATCATTTGTTTTATGATGGGTAGAAAGAAATTTTTTTATATATTTGCATCTACAATGAACAAATTGTTCTCTATATTGGTTGTCCTGACGAGTCTGCTTGTCGTTACTCATGTTGTGGTGCCTCATCACCATCATCATGACAGGATATACCTGTTGCTGGAGGAAAGTCATGAGAATCATGACGGACATGCGGCCGATGAGAACAAATGTCATCATGGTGATGCTGTGGCAGAAGTGCTGGTGTGTGCCAGTTGCTTCGTTTCCTCTAATTGTGAGACGCTTATTCTGCAGCCCCTTGCAAGTTTTCCCTTCACAATACAGTCGTTTATTGCGTTGGTTGTCAAGACAGCTTCGCCTCTTGTATGCAGAGACATATTCCCCTTCCCGGGCCCTCCGCTCCTTTCGTGGGGTCTAAGGGCTCCTCCTGCTTTTGGATAAGAAAATAGCCGGTGTCAGAGATACGATGTCGGCGGAGACTAGTTTAAAATCTTTCTTATTATCTAAAAGCATTAACACATACCAATGAAATATATACAAAATGTTTACATCCTGGCTCTTGCAGCCATGATGATGACGGGTTGCAAGGACTCCGCCCTTAAACGAGAGGAGCACCATCATGAACATAATAACGGCATACAGATGACCGCCTATAACGGAGGGATGGAGTTGTTTGCTGAAATTACACCAATGGTGGTTGCCGAGGAAGTGACTCTGACAGCGCATTGCACACATTTGGATACCTTCAAACCCGTGACCGAAGGTCGTGCCGTTGCCACAATTGATGTAGCCGGGCATAAGACAGTGTTGAAAAAAGATACCCCCGACAGGTCGGGCGTATATCAATTTGTATTTACACCGCAGCAAGAGGGCAGCGTTACGGTAAGTTTGGAGATAAAGCATCAACGCGGCAGTGCACGCTTCCTGTTGGATAGTCTGAGTGTTTTTAAGGACAGGCATGACGCCCATGAAGATGCGGAGCATCGGGCAGTGCATCATGCCAACGCCGTTGCATTTCCCAAAGAGATGAGTTGGGAGTCCGATTTCTCCACGATGCCAGTCAGACGTACCGACATGTGTGGGATAATACATACGGTGGCGCAGATTCAGCCGTCGCAGGGTGACGAGATAACTGTCAGCGCCAAAGTGGGTGGCATGGCTACACTTGTTTCTAATACCCTTACTGAAGGTAGCTATATCGGTGCAGGACAGCCGATATGTCGCATAGACGCTTCGGCTACGGCAGACAACAACTTGCGGGTACAGTATGCGCAGGCTTCGGCGGAGTATAACCGTGCCAAGAGCGAGTATGAGAGACTTCAGAGTCTGGAGAGAGACCGGCTTGTGACCACTTCTCAGTTATCAGATGCTAAAGGAAAATATGAAAGTGCCGAAGCGATATACAACAACCTTCGAAAGAATTTCAGTTCGGGGTCGCAAAGTGTAACTGTACCCCGCGGAGGATTCATCAAAGAGATTTTATTTAAGAACGGTGAATTTGTCACTGCGGGGCAGTCATTACTGACCATAACACAAAACCGCTCATTGAGGCTCGTCGCTCATGTCCAGCCACGCTATTTTGACCAACTCAAGCATGTTATAGGCGCTAATATCAGGCTGCGCCACTCGGACAACGTCCATACTCTGGAGAGTCTTGGCGGCAGGATGGTGAGTTACAGCAGGCAGATCAGTGTGGATAATCCTCTTATAGCAGTGACTTTTGAGATAAACAATGTAGGCGCTTTCCTGCCGGGATCATTTGTGGAAATGTTTATCAAAACATCTTCGTCTGGCAATGTGATTGTCGTGCCTGCAGAGGCCGTGCTGGAGGATATGGGCAATTATTTTGTTTACGTCCAGATAACTCCGGAATTATTTGAGAAACGACAGGTAAATATCGGTGAAACCGATGGGAAAGATATAGAAATCACTGACGGACTGAAGGGGGACGAACGGATTGTTGCCCGTGGTTCCATACTTATAAAACTCCAGCAGTCTAATGGTGCAGTTGATCCGCACGCAGGGCACAACCATTAATAAAATCGAGTTATTATGATTGATAATATTATACGATATTCCTTGCGGCATCGGCTGACGGTTATTGTTGGCTTTTTGCTGGTTGTTTTCGGTGGCCTGTATTCATTTAATAAAATGGATATAGATGTTTTTCCAGACCTCACAGCCCCGACGGTTGTTATCCTAAGCGATTGTCACGGGATGTCGACGGAAGAGGTTGAGCGTCTGGTGACTTTTCCCATCGAGACGGCGGTCAATGGTGCCACGAATGTGCGCAGGGTGCGCTCGTCGTCGTCTTATGGTATATCCTTTGTCTGGGTAGAGTTTGACTGGGGAACGGAAATCTCAAGAGCCCGTCAGGTTGTCAGTGAGAAAATGGTGTCGCTCAGCAATAGTCTTCCACAAGGCATCACGCCACAACTTGCACCGCAAAGCAGCATCATGGGTGAGATTCTTTATGTCGGGTTGCAGGTAAAGGGCGACAGTACAGCAGTTGAAGGCACGTCTATGATGGAGCTCCGTAGTTTGGCTGATTGGATTATTAAGCCAGCCATTCTTGCCACGGGCGGCGTGTCGCAAGTGACCATCATAGGCGGTGATTATAAACAATATCAAGTGCTTGCCGACCCTCAGTTGATGGAAGCCTATCAGGTATCGATGGATGAACTTTACGGAGCTGTCAGCAACATGTGTGTGAACACAGAAGGTAATGTTATTCGTGATTACAGTAACGAGTATGCCTTGCGTGGCATGGGACGTACCACCGATTTAGACCAAATGGCGTTGACATTGGTGAAAATAACAGATGAAGGCCGTCCTGTAGCTATTGGTGATGTTGCTGAAGTTACCGTTGGCAGTTCTGTCAAGATGGGTAACGGATCGATGAACGGCAAACCGGCCGTAATCCTCTCTATCTCCAAACAACCCAACGTTAACACCCTTGAGGTGACGGAAAACATAGAAACCAACTTGGAAAACATCCGTCATACCCTTCCGGCGGATGTGGAGATGAACACCAGTGTGTTTCGTCAGGCTGATTTCATAGAAGCATCTGTCAATAATGTGAGTGAAGCCTTGATAGAGGGAGCCATTTTCGTAATCCTCATTTTGTTTTTGTTCTTGGGTTCATTTCGTACGACGCTTATATCCGTCACTGCCATCCCGTTATCTCTTTTGGGAACATTTGTTGTACTTAAATTGCTGGGCATGGACATCAACACGATGACCCTCGGAGGTATGTGTATTGCGATTGGCAGTTTGGTGGACGATGCTATCATAGATGTGGAGAATGTGTACAAGCGTCTCAAGCAGAATCACCGTTTGGAACCGTCATTGCGGAAACCTGTGTTTGATGTTGTTTTTGAGGCTTCAAAAGAAATACGTACATCTATTCTTAACGCCACATTTATTGTTATTGTGGCATTCTTGCCGATGTTTTTCCTCAGCGGTATGGAAGGACGTATGCTCAAGCCACTGGGCATAACCTACATCATCGCATTGTTCATGTCGCTCATTGTCGCAATGACCGTCACGCCGCTGTTTTGTAAAGAAATGCTCTCCGGAGAGGCTTATCTCGCCAAACAGGACAAGGATAGTCGTGTCACTACCGTCATCCAAAATTGGTATTCCAATGCTTTTGCCTGGGTGTTGGAGCATAGCCGTCTCGTTCTCAGGGGTACGGGTATACTCTTGATTCTTGCCCTTGTGACCTTCTTTACGTTCGGCTCAAGTTTTTTGCCTGATTTCAACGAGGGCTCGTTGACTATCACCGCCGTATGCAAGCCCGGTGTTTCGCTCAATGAAAGCGACCATCTGGGTAATATCATTGAGCGACAGTTGCATATGGTACCCGAGGTTATAAGCACTACGCGTCGTACAGGACGCGGAGAACTCGATGAACATTCACAATCTACCAATTCGTCAGAAATAGATGTCAACTTCATGAAAGGCAAACGCTCGAAGGCAGAAATCATGGATGATGTGCGCAGCCGGTTGCGCAAAGTTCCGGGCGTAGTTTGTATTGTCGGCCAGCCGTTGGGACATCGTATTGACCATATTCTTTCCGGTACACAAGCTAATATCGCCATCAAACTCTTTGGTACCGATCTGAATGAGATGCTGTCTATCTGCAATCGTATCAAGTCTGTCATCTCTGATATACCGGGACTTGTTGATGTCAATATAGATCAAGTTACAGAGTCGCCCCAGCTTCTTATCCGTCCTAATCGCATGGCTTTGGCGCAATACGGCATTACGATGGAACGCTTTAATCAATTTGTCACGATGGGTTTCAGTGGTGAGAAAATCGGAGAAGTCTTTGAAGGGCAGCGTTCGTATGACTTGGTATTAAGATTCAATCCTGAATACACCAGCAGTATCGATGGCATCCGCAAGTCTTTGATTGATACAGAGCGCGGCGCTAAGGTACCGTTGGAGGAAGTCGCTGACATCGTGTCGTCTGCCGGTCCAAACAAAGTGACCCGCGAGAACGTGCGTCGCAAACTGGTTATTGCTGCTAATGTGTCGGGCAGGGATGTGGGCAGTGTCGTAAATGATATTCAGAAAGCCGTTAACGGAAATATTACTTTACCAGAAGGTTATAATATAAGCTATGGCGGCCAATTTGAAAGTGCCCAAAAAGCCTCGCGCACATTATTTCTGGCAACGCTTATAGCTCTGATTGTCATATATCTCATGCTATACGCTGAGTTCAGAAGTCTCTCGCTGTCGGGTATTGTGATGATTGGCTTGCCGCTGGCTTTGATAGGCGGAGTCTTGGCTATCGGCATCTCGTCACGTATTGTCAGTATCCCGAGTATCATAGGATTTATAACACTTTTTGGTATAGCTACCCGTAATGGTATCTTGTTGATATCCAGATTTCAGCATCTTTCTATGGAGCAAAAGGACAGGTCCCTCAGGGATATCATTGCCGAAGGGGCTGCCGATCGTCTCAATCCCATTTTGATGACTACGCTGACGTCAGCTCTTGCCCTTATCCCGCTGGTTTTCAATAGTGACAAGACGGGCAATGAGATACAAAGCCCCATGGCTATAGTCGTCCTGGGCGGTTTAGTGACATCTATGCTTCTCAATATTTTTGTTATGCCGTTAGTATATGAGTGGTATGCAAAACGCCAAAAACAGAAACAAGTACAGACACAATGAAAAAATTAAATATAAAATCGTTATTATTTTTATTGCTCATCTGTGCCGCTGATTGCGTGGCAAATGACTTCAGGGCTATACTTCAGAGTGTGGAGCGCAATAATGTCAGGCTGCAGGCTGCCAGACGTGTGGCCGATGCCGTCAAACTTGAGGCAAAGACAGAGAACACACTGCCTGCGCCAGAGATTGAGGCTGGTTATCTTTGGGGCAACAAGGGCATAGGGCATCGTGTAGACCTTGGTGTCTCACAGTCTTTTGAGTTTCCTTCTGTATATTTGCGTAGGGCTAAACTGATTAAACAACGCATGGATAA
>Ga0310695_10010560_pt1 | contig 13462 bp, 14 predicted proteins | sample RumenRJG_04DNA_FD_203882 | JGI IMG/M metagenome (GOLD analysis project Ga0310695, IMG submission 203882) | Bovine rumen microbial communities from Lethbridge, Alberta, Canada - RJG_04 (v2) (version 2) | ecosystem: Host-associated > Mammals > Digestive system > Stomach > Rumen | place: Canada...
GGAACTGACATCATTCCGCTCCAGTTCATCGCATTCAAAGAGAACCAGGCTGGAAACGATGTTACAATCGAAGACTCAACAAGCCAGACAAAACTCGGCGCAAACGTAACAGCTCAGATTATGGCATTCGCTTGCGGTAAACAGGATGCAGATCCAAACAAATCATTCGCAGGCGAGCGCCCGTCAAGCCTCATCTACGGAAAACAGCTCACACCTTCAACATTGGGCGCACTTCTCGCTCACTACGAGAACAAAGTTATGTTCCAGGGATTCGTATGGAACATCAACAGCTTCGACCAGGAAGGCGTACAGCTCGGCAAAAAACTCGCCAAGACAGTCCTTTCAGGAAAAGCCGAGGGTGCGCTCAAGGCGTATACAGAATTGCTTGATTTGTAATTTTTAGAGCAAATCCGAAAAAAAATCCACATCAGATATTCTGGTGTGGATTTTTTATTATAAACCTACAACTTAAACAATTCGCGGATATTTCTGTCAACCAGAACACTCAGTTCGCTCATTAACATACCGCGGGCTTGTGCAACAAAGCTATAGCAGTGCTCAATCAGAACAGGCGTGTTAATCTGGCCGCGGAACGGAACTGGAGCCAAATACGGCGAATCAGTTTCCATCAAGATTCTGTTCTCCGGCACAAACCTAAGCAAATCCTGCATTTCTTCCATCTTCGCTTTTTTGGTATAAGTCACACCGCCACCAAACGCAATGTACCAGCCCAAATCCAAAAATTGACGTGCTTCTTCTTTGCCGTAAGAAAAGCAATGAATGATTCCGTTGTGATAACCCATGTTTTTAATGCAATCAAGCGTATCCTCAAAAGCATCACGGCTGTGAATGATTACAGGAAGGTTCATTTTGCGGGCAAACTCAATCTGCATCTGAAAAAGTTCTTTCTCACCCTCGTAAATGTTCTGGTCAAAGTCACTTTCACAGCGGCCGTCTACACCGTTCGGATTCCAGTGGTGGTCAAGTCCACACTCACCGATTGCAACAAGATGAGATTTATCCATAAATGTTTCGATTGAATCTGTAAGTTTTTTGACTGATTCGACACGGTTTTTAATTTCATCTACGTCAGGCCAGATTCCGGCAGAGTAATAAATCATCTCGCTGGCCTCCTCCCGAATTCCGGGCTGCATTTTTGCGAAAGTTTCCTGAAACTGAACATGACGCTTCAAAAGATCATCGCACTTTGTTCCGATATCAAGGCCAAAAAATGTATTTCTCTCGACGAGCTGACTCAAAATCTCAGCTCCGTCCAATCCGTCTTCAATTAAATGATGAAAATGAAAATGTGTATCACTAAACATGCGGATATTCTATCGAATTTACAAAAAGTTTGCAAAGTTTCCAAAAAAGCATTTATGAATCTTGAAAAAAAGACAGATTTTGTGATATACTCATTTCGTTGCACATGACAAAATCATAAGCAGCGATGCCAGGATGGTGGAATAGGTAGACACAAGGGACTTAAAATTCCTCGACAGCTAATACCGTCGTGCCGGTTCGATTCCGGTTCCTGGCACGTAAAAAAAAGGTCGCAGACGCGGCCTTTTTTTTATTTATTTCACTTGGCTGAACAAGCCTGCCATTTCGTTGCGCCATTCGCCACGTTCGGCATCCCTTGCTTCCCATTCGATTGTTTTTCGGATTGTAAAGTGCTTTTGATCATGGGGATTTTCAAAATACAGAACTGCAAATTTCCCCTGTCCGATATATGCGACTTTTTCCGAAGACGAAACCTTTTCTGACTCGGCAATCTGATTAAGGACACAATCAAAATGCACAGGCTTTCCGCTGTTCTTATTTGAAATTGCACTCGCAATATCTTCAATTGGCTCGCCACAAATTTCGCAAGTGACAACATGCTCCTTAAACATACGGATTGCTACACGATTTTCTTCGATTTCTTTTTGATTTACGGAATTCAAAAGTCGACGGCGTTCCTGTCTTCGCTCGTAAGAGCCGCTTCCTCTTTTCTCATGCCCCTTATCAGAACGCTCATCTCGTTCAGAGCGATATTCCTGTGATTTCTGGCGTTCTCTTTTTTCGCCATTATATTCGTGGTTGTTCCAGTTTCGGTTTCTTCCACCACGTCGTCGGTCACTTCGACTCATGCCTTCTCCTCATTAACTGCTGCTCGCTGTCTTCAACAATTTTACGGCTTAAAACCTGTGCGATTCTTTGAACTGCGTAATCGATGTAATCCGCATCGTGAATTTTTTTGCGCAATTCCATAACGCGAGGTGAGTATGTTCCGTCTAATACGACTGATTTAGAAGAAGTCATATAAACTCCGTAAAAGCATCTTGAATATGATATACAGGCGGCAGACTCGGCATGTCGATGACTAAGACATCAAATCTGATTTTGCTGCTATTATATTTTCGATGCTTTGTCAGGAAAAAATTAGCCGTTTTGATAATTTTTCTCTGCTTTCTTAAATCAAGTTCGTGCGCAAGAGTTTCTGCATTGCCACTAGGCAAAGTCTTCACTTCCACAAAAACCAGAACATCATCCTTTTGTGCTATTATATCAATTTCGCCTGTTCTTGTCCGAAAATTCCGCTCAACTATGCTGTAAGAATTCGCCATCAAGAACGCACATGCTTTATCTTCGCCAGAACTTCCCACTGAACAGGTTGATTTCTCCAAATACCTAACTCCTGATTTTTAGCTTCTTAGGCATCCTCAACTTCTTCAAGCTCATCAAGCATGTAAATAGAGCCAGAATCAACGCTCCTATCATCCAAAACAAGATGACCATAGGTAAGCAGATATTCAATATTCCAACGCTGAATTGCATTGATGTGATAATTCTTTACAGCCTTTTCTTCACCCAAGAACATATTCTCGCCGTCATCAAAAAAAACAGGTGCGGAAAAACGCATACCAAGCTTAATTTCCTTGCAGTCAATTTTAGTAAATTTTTTATCTGACATAATAACCGCTCCTAATTCTTCTATTATATATCTAAGAATTCGCTTCGTCTAGCAACTTCGCTTCGTCTAGCTTTATCACAAAGGCAAAAATCTTGGCGATTATATCATAAGTTGATTCAGGAATGAACGAACCAACTTTTTGCAATGAAAGCACGTTCGCCATTTCGGCATTCTCCACCACAGGAACACCGTTTTCGTCCGCAATTTCAACGAGTCTTTGGGCAACAGAACCTTTTGCCTTCGCACTGATGTAGGGGGCATCCGCCCATTCTGGATACCGGAGCGCAACCGCAGAAAAGATTTCTTCCATAAATATTAAGCTGATCCATCTAACAATGAAAATCGCTCGTCTCCTGCACAAAAACCTTTGAGAGAATCAAAATCTTCCAGAGAGACATCAATTTTTTGCTCAAACATGGAAGAAAGCAACCCGCACAAATAAGATTTTTTTGAATCAGAAAGTGGCGAATCCGAAGAAAACCTAACAGAATCTGCCTTACCTTTCTTATAGTCTATCACAAAAATATGTTTTTTTTCAGGATTTTCCAGATTAACTACAACTTTTTCAAGATTTTTAAGTTCAGAATCAAAAAGAAGCCGGATATTTCCTATATAAGAACGGAAATTCCATTCAAAAGGAAGCATAATCCAATGCCTGAGCGGAACATCCTTTTCTGAAGAAGAAAGAACAGTGTTAAAAACAGAGAGCACCCCAACTTCACGTGTAAGCGAAGCCGAATCAACCTGCGAAAAATAAGCTTTAATCAAATCGAGAGAAAATTTTACCCCTCTCAAAGATTTATCGCCGACAAGAGAGATTTTACCTAATAACTTTTCTAGCTTTCCAGTTTCCGTCTTCCGTTTCCCGTTTTCCACTTCCCTTTTTCCGTTTTCATCTTTCCGTTTTTCACTTTCACCTTGATGATTTCTGCCGATTATAGTTTGGACACGCTCATAACTTGATTTTATGCCCTTTTCTTCCAGAAGAAGCGAAATCTGTGATTTTTCTTCCTGATTTTCAGAATTTCTCGCCTGTTTGAGAGCTTTTTTTGCAAAATCGACATCAAACTTCATTCCAATCTGCTGCATGAATTGAAGGATTTTAAAACTCTCGGCATTCGGTTCGAATCCGAGCGAAGAAAGAAGATTTGCAACCTGCGGAGAAATTTCAGAAGAACCGCCCACTTTTTGCAAAATATCAGGAAAAACATTCTCTTTAATCAACGAAAGCTCTACACTCTCGCCTTTCAAGCTCACTCTGGCAGAAAAAATGCCACCAATTTGCAACGGACTTTCAGACTTAACATTGAGCTTCTGACCAGCAAGTGAGACAGAATAAGAACCGTCCGCATTCCGTGCAAGCACCCGCCCTGTAACGACAGAACCACTTCGCAAAACAGCAACAGTCGTGCGATTCTGAGAATTTTGCCCCTGAATGACGGAAACTTTATTCATAGCGGTTATAAAAAAAATCCCCGACACATAATGCATCGGGGAAATCTCAAGCAATCAGCTTATTTTTTTGCTGCTGCGTTGTGTTCTGCAGCTTCCTCAGCTTTAACCTCGGCTTTGAGAGCAGCTTCTTTTTCTGCTGCTGCTTTTGAGAGGTCGCGAGACCATTTGAGGTACTCAACTGCTGGCTGACCGATAAGCTCTTTAACTTTAGCAGCCTTACCAATCTTGTCGCGTACGTAGTAGAGCTTAGAGCGACGAACTTTGCCTGGGCGAACGATTTCTACGTTTACAACGCGTGGGCTGTAAACTGGGAAGATTCGCTCAACACCAACGCCGTAAGAAATCTTGCGGACTGTGAAAGTCTTGCGAACGCCTTCGTTCTTGATACAGATAACGAGTCCTTCGAAAATCTGGATTCGTTTTGTTTTACCTTCGATAATCTCAAAGTGAACTTTTACAGTATCACCAACTCTGAAATTAAGAGAAGTCTCATCTTTCTGCTGTTCTTCAATAGTCTTAATAAGATCCATTGTTATTTTCTCCTGTTTTTGCGGCCATGCTTAACAAAAGCACATTCCGTAAGTTCCTCAATCATCTTTTCGGCTTCTGTAGTGAGCAAGCCCTGCATTCTTGCGCTGGCGATTAAATCAGGCCGGTTTGCAAGTGTTTTCTGGAGCCGCTTTTTCAGCCGCCACTTTCGAATAAGCTCATGGTTGCCCGAAGTAAGAACTTCCGGCACTGCCAGGTCCCTGTATACAGCCGGGTGCGTATACTGAGGATATTCCAAAAGTCCGTCAGAATAACTTTCTTCGTCAAGGCTTTCTGGAGTGATTACATTCTCGACCAATCTGTAGACTGAATCTACTATGACCGTTGCAGCAAGTTCTCCGCTTGACATGACGTAATCCCCGATGGAGATTTCATCATCGACATACAAATCGATTATTCTTTGGTCAATACCTTCGTATCTTCCGCAGACCAATACGATTTCGTCTTTCTGACTAAGTTCAAGCGCCTTTTTCTGTGTGAAAGGCTTTCCAGATGGTGTGACATAAATCACATGCTTCTTGTAGGCCTTTACGCTGTCAAGCGCTCTGCCGAGTGGTTCCGCCATTAAAAGCTGCCCCGCTCCGCCCCCGTACGGCTTGTCATCACATGTCTTGTGTCTATCAAAGGCAAAATCCCTGATATTCACTAAATCGTAGGCAATAATTCCCTTTTCAACCGCTTTGGCCATGATTGAGGCTTCAAAAAAAGCCCGCGGAATCTCAGGAAATAAGGTCAGCACAGTAAATTTCATGGAATTACTCCAGAATCCAGAGGTGCATCAACTGGATTATCTTGTTTTTGACATCAACCTTGCCGATGAACTGGTCTTTGAGCGGTACGAATACCGTCCGAACCTTTCCATTGGAATCATATTTGATGCTGTCACTAAGACAATCACAATCCTCGGCCAGGTGAACTTCTAACAGGTTCCCAGAACCGCCTTCCATTACGTCTGTGATTGTTCCCACCTTTATGGGCGCAGTATTATCTGCCAATCCGTCTTTACCCTCGTAAACGAGAGCACAATTTTTTAAGTCTTCAACATACCACTCGTTCTTATTTAAAGGACAAGCGTTCTTGCGTGGCACGATAATTTCCCATTTGTTGAACTTTTGAGCCAGTTCAGGATTATCGATTCCTACAAGTTTCATGTACAAGTCACGGCCGCCGACTTCCGCGTATTCAACCGAAAAGGATTTTTGCTCCCCGGTCTTGCCGTTTCTTAAAGCAACCTCTTTCATTTTGGTGAAGTGCTCATATTCACCGGAAGTGCTTTCAACTTTAAATTCGCCCGAAATGCCGTGTGAGCCACGAACGAAGCCAACGATAAAAACGTCGTTTTGATTAGATTTTTCCACAGTTCAATTAGTCCAGTATGTCAAGGCTATAATGCTTGCCATCTCTACTGGCTGATGCACTCAATACTGTGCGCAACGCTTTAGCAATACGGCCATACTTGCCGATTACCTTACCAATGTCGCCTTGGGCTACACGAAGTTCCAAAACAGGCCCCCGCTCACCTTCAGTTTCATTCACCGAGACTGCACTGGGATCATCGACCAATGATTTTGCAATATATTCAATCAGGTCTTTTTCCATTCCCCGTTACTCCCGTTAAATTATTTTTTGTTAAGGTTTTTTTTGCTGAAAAGCTTTTTGACTGTTTCTGTTGGCTGAGCACCAACACTGATCCAATACTTTGCACGCTCTTCGTTAACAGTAAACTGGTTGTCACCCTGCTGAGTTACAGGCTGATAAGTACCAATTTCTTCGATTGTCGTGCCATCACGTGGTTTGCGTGAATCCTGAACGACGATTCGGTAGCAAGGACGTTTTGCTGCACCGAACTTCTTGAGTCTGATTTTGACCACAATATTCCTCCATATATAGAATTGTGAAATAATAATATATCTTTTTTAAAGATAATAATCAATTACTTGAAAGCCGAAAGAGTATTTTTTCTTTTAAAGTATTTTTTCCTTTAAATTCACCTTAAACTATGCTATAATTTAATTCCTTTTGGAGAACTCTACATGAAACTTTTCAAATCTCTCAAATTCAAATTCATCGCAGGCTTTGCCTCTTTCATCCTTCTTTCACTTACAATTATATCGATTATCGCAACACTAAGCATAATCAGAACAGCCGAGCAATTCACACAAATGCAGGGAGAGCCTGTAGTCGAAAAAGTTGCCTCTTACATCGATGGTGACAAATTCGAACAGCTCACAAAGACTCTCAATCAGGACGACGAGTGGGCAGAAGAAACTCGCATACACATGCTTAATATCTGTCAGTCTGTAGGCAGCCAGTACCTTTTCACAATGACTCCAAGCATGGGCTCAATGTACAAATACATCATTGACGGAAGCTGTGATCCAAGCGATGAAGAAAACTATTCACCTATGGGCTTTGAAGAAAACATCTCATCATGGGGCAAGGCTCCGGTAAAAGCCATGCGCACAGGAGAAACAATCAGCTCAGGCTTGGTCTATCAGAATGAATGGGGCTGGAAGGCTTCAACCTACAAGGGAATCAAAAACTCAAGCGGCAAGGTTGTTGGCATTATAGGCTGCGATTTTGACGTTTCAGCCATCATCAAAACAATCAAAATCCGAGTGCTCATGCTCCTTGTATCCGGCACTTTTCTCCTATTGGTCGGTGCATTAATTCTCTATCTTTTCTCAGGCGTAATTTTCGGCAACATGAGTATTATATCACGCGAAATGAAGCAGATTTCAGACGGCACGGCAGATTTGACCCACCGCATTCCCGAAAAAGGCAAAAATGAGCTTACAGACTTGGCCCGCAACTGCAATAAAGTCATTCAGAGCATGGCAAATCTCGTAGGCACTCTGCAAGAAGAAACTGGCATTCTCACCGATACAGGCACAAAGCTTGCAGACAGAATGACAGGTTCTCTTTCACAGATTAGCGGGGCTGCGAACAGCGTACAGCAAATCAATTCACAGATTTCCGCTCAGGCAAGCAAAGTTGAAATCATTGCGAAAGGATTCAATTCTGTCGAACATGAAATATCAAATCTTGACGAAAGAATCAACGAACAAGCAGGTGCAATTTCCGAAAGTTCAAGCGCAATCGAACAGATTTCACAAAATATTCGTTCGGTAAGCAAAAACGTAGAGACAATCACCGAAGAATACGAGGTCTTGACTCAGGAAGCACGCAAGGGCGCAAAATTGCAAGAAGAAGTTTCAAATCAAATCGATGAAATTTCAAAGCAATCCGAAAACCTTAACGAAGCCAACCAAGCAATCGCTGCAATCGCAGAGCAGACAAACTTGCTCGCCATGAACGCGGCAATTGAGGCTGCCCACGCGGGCGATGTCGGCAAGGGATTCTCTGTAGTTGCGGATGAAATCCGGGCTTTGGCAGAAACTTCCGCAACCCAATCAATGGAAATCAAAAATCTTCTCGACGGTATTTCTGATGCAATCCAGGGAATCGTCCAGTCTTCAAAGGAGTCAAGCGAGTCCTTTGAGCGTGTAGGCACAAAAATAGCAAAAATGGACTCAATGATGCGCAAAGTCAAAAGCGGAATGGCCGAAGAAAACGCCGGAGTCCAGAATATCCTACAGACAATGGGCACCTTGGACAGCTCACGAAAGGAAATTACTCAGGCTTCCGAAAACATGAAGAACACAAGCAAGTCCGTGTTCACAGAGATTTCCGAGCTTAAATCAATTTCAGAGCAGACTTTGAGGAATTCTGAGCGAGTCACAGGCACAATCAGTGAAATGAAGACTGCCGCCGCCGAAGCCGCCGAAGCAAGCGAAATTTCAAACGATGCCACACAGAATGTCGTTCAAATGATTAACGGCTTTAAGGTAAAATAGGATTTCTAAATGAAAACTCCAACTCCATTTTGTGTAAAACGCTATAAGTCACTTCTTTTCGCAGCGGCAGTCGAACAAATAGTCGAAGTATTGGTTATAGCTTCCGATTCGATTATCAGCGGCCTCATTTTAAATGAAGAGGCTCTTGCGGCTCTTACCCTTGTAAATCCAATTTTTCTTACGCTCACATTTCTCTCTATGGTCGTCACTTACGGAACAGAAATACTTTTTCCCTATGAGGTTGGAAAAATGAATCTCAAAAAGGCAAATGAATATTTCAGCCAGAGCTGTATTGTTTCTGTAATTTTGGGAGTCTTATTTTTTACGCTGGTTTCGCTTTTCAAGGATGCCTTTTTCAGCTACATGGAAATAAATGGCGAAGTGCTTGAATATGCGGACACCTATCTTTCAATGGTCAAGTGGGCATATCTGATTGCACCTATTGCTGATACCATGGGTTCGATGATTTATGTTGACGGCGATGAATTAATCAGCACAATTTCGAACGCATACCTTATCATTGGCAATATCGGTGCATCGATCACTTTAACCTTCTTCTTGGGCATCAAAGGCATGGCGATGGGAACGCTAATCGGATATATGGGAAGCAGTTTAATCAATTTCTGTCATTTCTTCCGAAAAAATTGTACGCAGCGTTTTGCATGGCATTTCAGTTTTAAGGATTTGCTTCATGTCTCAAAATTCAGCATCGTTGACTCCCTTGTTTTTGTTCTGACTGGCATTATTTCACTGTTCGTTCAAAAAATAATCCTCGAAAATTACGGAGAAACCTTTATTCCTGTTTTCTCTGTATTTATTACTGTAATAGAGCTTACCTTAGTTTTTGACTGCGTAGGTTCCGCAAACTCCCCGATTTTGAGTGTATTTCGTGGTGAAGGCAATTCCAGGGGCATAAAGGAGGTTTTCATATCCTCGTTAAAGACAGCTCTTGTACTTGGTGCAATCATAATGCTCCTTGTATTTTTTACAGCCCCATTCCTTCCTTCATTATGTGGAATCGAAAACCCGGAAGTTTATCAGGCGTCTGTAAAAGCCATCCGAATCGGCTGTCCTTCAATGATTGCGCTCTCACTGCTTTTTGTAATCACTTCTTACTATCTGAGTATCGAGAAAATCGGGCTGAGTATTTTTATCACACTTTTAAAAGACTGCATTCCAACGCTTTTATGTATTTTAATTTTTTCTAAGTTCATGGGGCTTTCTGGAATCTGGTTTGGCTTTGCACTGGGACCATGGATTGCACTTGCAATTTCTATATTATTCGTTAAACTCGCATACAAAAATCAGGATTTTCCTTATCTGATTAAGAATCACGATGCAAATATTTTCAGCTGGAGCTTTTATATAGAAGACAGTGAAGTTGTAAAAGTCCGAGATGCGGCAGATAAAGTTTTAACCGAGCATAATATAAACCCAAAATCAAAAAACAAGATTCTTGTGCTTATCGAAGAAGCCCTGATGCTCATAAAAGACAAAAACCCCGGCAAAAAGGTTTATGCTGAGTGCACCATAATGCTGGAGGACAAAATAAAGATCGTCTTCCGCGACACTGGAATAATCTTTGACATGACCGATACCGACAGCGAAATTTCTTCCTTTCGGGGATTCTTTGTCTCAAGTTTGATGGAGCATTACTCTGACAAGGCAAATCTCACGACCACAAGCTATGACCGCAACGTGTTCCGAGAAACCATCATTCATATTTAATCAACAAAATTCTGCAGGTGCTTGTTGAATCTTTCTACAAACTTCTCAATCTGCTCTTTTGTGTACAGATTATCTGCATATTCCACAAGACTAAAAAGCTTGCCGTCTTCTTCAAACATTTCGATTTCCAGGACTACAGGAGCTGGATGCTCAAGCTCAATCTCTTCTGGCTCAATTCCGCTATTCTTAAAATATGGAAAAATGTCAAAAACATGCTTCTGATAAATAATTTCTGCTGAATAAGAATCTAAATCTGGATCAGAAGCAAAAAACAAATCCAGATATTCTGAATAATAAATGCCTTTTTCAATCTGCTCATTAATCTCTGCAATCAGTTTTTCTTTAGTATCAAGTTTTTCAAAATCCGCAAAGGCAGGGAGATTTTTTATAAAACAGCCTATGGAATCCGAATATTTTGCTTCCTTATGATTGTCATAAGTCCAGCTGAAACAGACTTTCTTTTCGCCTGTAATCTCGGATAAAGCAAGAAGCGCACAGGCAATGCTAAGAGCATTCCGTGACGTCGAAAACTTTTTTTCAGCTTTTTCAAGTTCGGCTGTTCTTACGCCTGTTTCAAAAACCGGACAACAAGATGTTCCAAAAGTCTTTGAATGGTCATAGCTGAGGATATCGCACCATTTTTCATTGCCTTTTAAAGAATCATAATAATGACGCGCTTCTTTATACTCAGGAGAATTCTCGATATCAGAAATGCTCTGTAAATATGAATAAAAATAGTCCTCATCAAGTTTTTCCCCGGAATATGCGGCAAGAATCTGCGGAACTATTAATCCAAGAGAATATCCGTCACCGATTGCATGGTGAATCTCAAAAAATAAATAAATGCTTTTTTCTGTCACAAAAACCTTAGGACGGAAAAGCGTCTCTTCAAAAATCGCAAATGCTTTTCCTGGCTTTTGCCTGAACTCTTCAAGTTCCTCTTCTGTAAGATTTACAAGTTCCGTCTTTTTTGTGAGTTCCGGGTGATATGAAATAAAGAACTCATCTTCATTGTTTTTTGAGAATACAGAAGAGAAAGCAGGATGGGAAGCAACGACCTTGTCCACGGCAGCCCTTAGCTTTTCTGAATTATATTTTTTGCCAAAATCACAGATGAAAAACAAATTATAAACACTGCGCTCATCAGATTTGGAAAGTTCTTCTTCAAGCATAAATTTCTGCTCTGTCGTAACTTTATATGTCTTTTTGCGACATTCAAATTCAAATTCTTTTAAATTCTGGCTGTCTGGTCGGAATCGGGCAGATTCGGCAATTTTCTCAACTGTCCTTCCCCGGTATATGTCTGAAGCGGAAAGTACAAGTCCCTGCTTTTCAAGTTCCATAATCAGTTCAAGCGTATCCAGAGAAGAGCCTCCGAGCTTGAAAAAGTCATCGTGACTTCCTATATTTCGCTCCCCAAGTTCAAGGACTTTTTTGAAGGCATTGCAAATAATCGATTCAGATTCTGTTTCAGCTTTTTTATATTCTTCTGTCTCAAAAGGAATTTCCATGTTTTTTAATGCAAGCTTATCGATTTTGCCGTTTTGATTTATTGGCATTTTGTCAAGCTGAACAAAAACCTGGGGAATCATGTATCTGGGAAGGGTTTTTGCAAGTTCTTTTTGCAGCAAACCTGTACTGATTTTTTTATCCGAAACCACAAATGCCGCAAGAAAATCACCGCTGTTCTTTTTTTTAAGGATAACCTTTGCCTTCTCTATGCCGGAAATATTCAGCAAGGCCTTTTCTATTTCGGGGAGTTCCACACGCTGGCCGTTAAATTTTACCATTTCATCGGCTCTTCCACAGATTATAATCTCACCGTTTTCTGTCCAATATGCCAAATCACCTGTTTTGTAAACTTTTTTGCCGTTAAGACTTATAAGATTTCTGGAAGTTTCTTCCGGGAGATTGAGGTAACTTCTGAAAACAATCGGTCCACTAATTGTCAGCTCGCCTTTTTGATTTACACCAAGTTCTTTTTCATCTTCGTCGAGAATATATGCCTTACAGAAAAATGGAGAACCATTAGAAAATACTTCTGTATCTTTTGAAACGATTTTGTATACGGCAACTGAATCTAATTCCGTTGCCCCGTATCCGTAAACAATTCTCAATTGAGGCTGCTTTTCAAACATTTTTTTTGCATCATCAAATAAAAGCGGCTCTCCGCCAGTTCCAAGATGCATTACATATTTGAGCTGTTCTCCAGAAGCATAAGCAAAGTACAATTTGAAAAACGACGGAATTCCGAGTATGGCATTCACTTTATACTGGTACATTTGCTCCGAGAACTTTTTCAAATCTTTTAGATCGCCTTCAAGAGATAAATGCAAAGAAAGACCGGAATATACAGCTCCAAAAAATCCTGTATAAAACAAAACAAAGGTAATAGGGGCTATATCATCAAAGACAAGAGTTCCTGGCATCAGTGTCTCAAGGAAAGTTTCCCGGCTTCCTTCGGTAAAGACAGAGCGATGCTCAATCAGAACGCCCTTTGGATTTCCTGTTGAACCTGAGGTATAAAGACACATTGCAAGATTTGTTGAAGTGACCTGAATACGATACTGACTAAGATTTTCTTTTTCTGCCAGTGAAAGAAGTTCTTCTACCGTAACAATTTTATAGGAAGTATCTTCAAGATCACATTTTTCCTGTCTGATTTTTTCGCTTGTAATCAGAAGGGGGCTTTTGGAATCCTTCATGCTGTATTTGATTCTTTCGGCCGGAATTTCTGGAGTTTGCGGAATAAAAGCAGCCCCAGTCTTTAAAATTCCAAAAATAACGGCCGGAACATAAAAAGAGCGGTTCAATACAAAAAGAACGAGGCTTTCCTTTGTAATCTGCGGGCAGATTTTATGCAAAGCCGCTGCAATTTTATCCGACTGCTCATCGAGCATTTTATACGAATAGATTT
>Ga0310695_10010563_pt1 | contig 13457 bp, 11 predicted proteins | sample RumenRJG_04DNA_FD_203882 | JGI IMG/M metagenome (GOLD analysis project Ga0310695, IMG submission 203882) | Bovine rumen microbial communities from Lethbridge, Alberta, Canada - RJG_04 (v2) (version 2) | ecosystem: Host-associated > Mammals > Digestive system > Stomach > Rumen | place: Canada...
CGCGGGAGCGGCCTTCTTCGCAGGGGCGGCCTTCTTCGCAGGGGCGGCCTTCTTCGCAGGGGCAGCCTTCTTCGCAGGAGCGGCCTTCTTCGCAGGAGCGGCCTTCTTCGCAGGAGCGGCCTTCTTCGCAGGGGCGGCCTTCTTCGCGGGAGCGGCCTTCTTCGCAGGAGCAGCCTTCTTCGCAGGGGCGGCCTTCTTCGCGGGAGCAGCCTTCTTCGCAGGAGCGGCCTTCTTCGCGGGAGCGGCCTTCTTCGCAGGAGCGGCCTTCTTCGCGGGAGCGGCCTTCTTTGCAGGAGCAGCCTTCTTTACAACTTTCTTCGCACTCATAGATTACTTCTTTTCCACGATTTTGATGTTAATAATGGGATCATTCGGCTCGATACGGCAGACAACGTCCTGCCCTTCGAGCACCTTGCCGAAAACGGTATGCTTGCCGTCGAGATGCGGCTGCGCATACTGCGTAATAAAGAACTGCGAGCCGGCCGTATTCGGGCCACGGTTCGCCATGGAGATGACGCCCACCTCGTGCTTCAGCTTGTTCGGTTCGTCATCGATGGTATAGCCCGGACCGCCCGTGCCGTTTCCTTCGGGGTCGCCACCCTGGATCATGAATCCGGAAATGACGCGATGGAACCTGAGCCCGTCATAGAAACCCTTGCTTGCGAGATCCACGAAGTTCGCCACGGTATTCGGGGCTTCCTTGAAGTTGAGGTCCACGACAATCACGCCTTCGTGCGTGGTGATGGTGGCCTCTATCGCGGTAATTCCCGTGTAATCCTTGTTGAAGACCTTCCCTTCGGAAAATCCATTGCTGAAAAAGCAGAGTATGAGAGCGATAAAAATTAACGGTCTTTTCATATTTCTATCGCTAATATAGCTTTTTTTGCCAAAGCCCTTTTCCGCATTTTCTATATTTAGCCCGAAAAAAGCATTATTCACCCGGTTATTTTACCCGATACTCTTATCGTCCCTATGCCGCAAAACGACAACATCAGAAATTTCAGTATCATCGCCCATATCGACCACGGCAAGTCTACCCTCGCCGACCGCATGATCGAACTGACCAAGACCGTCGCGAAGAACGAGATGACGAACCAGCTCCTGGACGACATGGACCTTGAACGCGAACGCGGCATCACCATCAAGGCGCATGCCATCCGCATGGTGTACGAGAAGGACGGCAAGGAATACATCCTGAACATGATCGACACGCCGGGGCACGTGGACTTTACCTACGAGGTGAGCCGCTCGCTGGCCGCCTGCGAAGGGGCCATCCTGGTGGTGGACGCTAGCCAGGGCATCGAAGCGCAGACGCTTTCGAACCTCTACCTCGCCATCGAAAACGACCTCACGGTCATCCCGGTCTTGAACAAGGTGGACCTGCCGGGCGCACAGCCCGACCACATCGCAGAACTCGTGGGCGACCTGCTGGGCTACGACCCCGACAAGATTCCGCGCATTTCCGCCAAGACGGGCCTCAACGTGGAGCAGGTGCTCGACAAGATCGTCGACGAAATCCCCGCCCCCACGGGCGACATCGGCAAGCCCCTCAAGGCGCTCATATTCGACTCGGTCTACGATTCCTACCGCGGCGTCATCAACTACATCCGCATCGTGGAAGGCACCCTCAAGGCCGGCATGAAAATCAAGATGATGAAGACCGGCGCCGAATACATGGTCACCGAAGTCGGTACCTTCAGCATGCGCCGCGACCCGCGCGACGAACTTTCCGAAGGCATGGTGGGCTACGTACTCGCGAACGTGAAGACGATCAGCGACGTGAAAATCGGCGACACCCTCACCGACGCGGCAAATCCCGCCGCAGAGCCTCTCCCGGGCTACAAAGATATCTTGCCGATGATCTATTCCGGCATCTACCCCATCAACCCGGAAGACTACAAGGACCTGCGCGAAGCACTTGAGAAACTCCGCCTCAACGATTCCGCCATCAGCTGGGAACCCGAAACTTCCGAAGCACTCGGATTCGGCTTCCGCACCGGATTCCTCGGGCTCTTGCACATGGAAATCGTGCAGGAACGCCTGGACCGCGAATTCAACGTGGACATCATCACGACCGTCCCGAACGTGGAATACCACGTGTACATGAGCGACGGCTCGATGGTGAAAATCGAAAGCCCCTCCAAGCTCCCCGACGCGAGCCGCTACGACCACATCGAAGAGCCGTACGTGAAGGCGCAGATCTTTACGCCCAAGGATTACGTGGGCGCGCTCATGACGCTGTGCGACGAGAAGCGCGGCGAGTTCGAGACGATGGAATACCTCGACGAAGAGAAGGTCATCCTCAAATACAACCTCCCGCTCGCCGAAATCATGTTCGACTTCTATGACCGCCTCAAGTCCGTGAGCCGCGGTTACGCGGGCCTCGACTACGCCCCGAGCGAATACAGGCGCAACAACCTCGTCAAGCTCGACATCCTCCTGAACGGCGACCCGGTCGACGCCTTCTCCGTGATCATCCACCGCGACAAGGCGAACACCTACGCGAACGCCATCTGCGTGAAGCTCAAGGACCTCATCCCGCGCCAGCAGTTCGACGTGGCCATCCAGGGCGCCATCGGCGGCAAGATCATCAGCCGCTCCACCGTGAAGGCGGTGCGCAAGGACGTGCTCGCCAAGTGCTACGGCGGCGACATCACCCGCAAGCGCAAGCTCCTCGAAAAGCAGAAGGAAGGCAAGAAGAGAATGAAGAGCATCGGCTCCGTGGAAGTGCCGCAGAAGGCGTTCCTCGCCGTGCTTTCGCTCTCCGACGATTCCAACGGCAACGGAGACTAAGGATGGCAAGCCTCAAGCACACCGTAAGCAACCTGCAGCAGAAGAACTCGATGTCACACGTGTTCTTCCTCGTGGTGTTGCTCGTGCTTGTCTTCGCAGGAGCTATTGCGCTCCGCTATTACGCCATCGAACCCATCAAAATGGTGAACGCTTCCATGACCCCGAGGCACAAGGAAAATAGTTGGCTGTGGGTGTGCAAGCTACCGCAGTGCATCGATCAGGTCAAGAGAGACGAAACCGTCTGGGCGGAATTGCGCAACCAGGAAACTCTCGTCCGCAGGATCATCGCGATGCCGGGCGACACGCTCTCGATTTCGGACAACGGTAAAGTTTCGTCGGGCAAGCTGAAGTTCCGCTGGCGCGGCGAAAACGCATTCATCGAGAGCCGCAAGATTTACGTTCCCAAAAAAGGCGACACGCTCTACTTCGCGAAATTGAACGACGTGGAGCAGGACTACGCCATCTCGCTCCTCAGCGAACAGGGAATCCCGTTCTTCATCAAGACGACCCTCTGGCAGGGCGAGCGCGAAATCAGCGTCGAACAGATCGGTTCGACCAAGCTCGGAAACCGCCAGGTGAGCCTCAAGGAAATCGATCTGCTCCCGTGGCAGGACCGCATCCTCATCGAGCTGCAGATCAGGCAGAGCGAGCCCGGAAACGCGCCCATCAAAATCAAGCGCGAAATCTACAACGAGGATTCCACGCTCATCGAGAAATTCGTCGTCGAAGACGACTGCTACTACCTCGCGTGCGGACGCGGCAGCCACTGCGTAGATTCACGCGAAACGGGTTACTTTACGAAGTCGCGCATGCTCGGCCGCTACATGCCCGAACCCGACAGGGTCAAGAAGGCCATCACCGACGTGGCGAGGAAGCATTTCGGGAAGTTTATCGCCCCGAAGAAGAAACAAACCCAAGCCGTCCCTCCCCGCTCCTGATGAATTCATCCATGTAGGCCTTCGCGGCCTCGCATGATTCGAGCAGGGATTTTCCACTCGCGATATTTGCAAGGATGGCACTGCCGAGGTGGCATCCGGTACCGTGCTTGTCGGCCCCGGGCACGCGGGGAGATACAAACTTGTGCTGCGTGCCATCGCGGGTCCAGAGCGTATCGACGGCATCCTTCCCTTTCGCGTGGCCGCCCTTCAGGAGCACCGCGAAATCGCGCCCAAGTTCAAGTTCCCCGCGGGATGCGGAAAGCCCGAGCCCGAGCAAAGCAAACTCGTCCTGGTTCGGCGTGATCAGGTCAATCATCTTCATGACCGGCACGAAATCTTCCTGTTCGGCATCGCGCATAAAGTGGTATCCGGCAGACGCGCTAGCGATGGGATCCCACAGGATAAAGGCATCCGGGGAACGATCACGGATGAATTCGACGATGCGCTTCAAAATCTTCGCCTTCTCGACGAGGCCAATCTTCACATACTTGAAATTATGCTTGCGGTACAGGGTTTCCAGTTGGGCTTCGATGCGTTCCCATATAACCCAGCCGGGGGCGACAAACTCGTCCTCGTTCTGCTCGGTAAGCGCAGTGCACACGGCCTGCGCGTAGACCCCGAAATGGGCCATCGTCGAGGCATCCGCCAGCACTCCCGCACCGGCACTGCCGTCGAACCCGCCGACGCACAACGCATATTTCATCGGATTACTCATTAAACACCCGCATCTAGGTAAATTTATATAAAATACACCTTAAAGTCACGCCCTATTTTGTAAAAAAACTAACCGACAAGGTAAAAGCCGATAAGGGCGCCGATAACGCCGCAAATGAGCAATACCGCGGGAACGATGGACTTGCGCATCGATTTCGCACCGAGGAAAAATACGAGCGCACCCTTGGTAATCGTATTCGCAATGCTTGCGAACAACAACGCAAGAACGAGCTCGCGATTCTCGATAGTCGCCTTGACGCTCATGTCAATCAGCGAAAACGCGACCGCATCCATCTCGGCGGCACCGCCCAAAAAACTGCAACCGACAAGCGCACCGTTGCCCAAGTACACGCGCGCCGCATTCGCGACAAACATCACCGCGGTAAACACGAGCCCGAACTTGATGGCAGGCAGAAGCCTGAACGGGTTCGAGAAATCGGAACTCTTCTCGGCATGGTCATGCGAAGTGCGCACCTTCATAAATAGCGCATAGCCGAGGCTCGGGAGCACCGGAACGAGCAACGGAAGGGCAAGCGGGCCCGCCAATGCCGGATTCAGGAAAATACAGATAAGGTAAAGACGCGCGAACATGACCGCCCAGCTGAGCACGATGCTCATCGTGAAATCGCCCGCATAGCTCTCGTTGTCGCGGCTGCGGGCCGCCATGTTGAGCGTGAGCGCGGTACTGCTCGCAAGCCCGCCGAAGAGTCCGGTAAGCCAGATGCCCTTGCCGGGCCCGATAATCTTGATGAGCACGTAACTCACGAAACCGATGCCCGAGATGAACACCACGAAAAGCCAGATGGTATGCGGGTTCAGCACTTCGAGCCCGGCCGGGCCGAACGCGCGGTTCGGCAAGAACGGAAGCACCATCAGCGTGATGACCGCGAATTTGACTGTGGCGATGATATCTTCCGCGGAAATGCGCGTCGCGAAATCGTGGAGCTGCTTCTTGGAATTGAGCAGCAGGAGCAGCACCACCATGCCCACGCAGGATTCGAGCAGGCGCCCGTACCAGCAGAACGATCCGAGCAGGTACACCACGAGAACCGCAAAGCTCGTCGTGATGCCGTCGCTACCCACGCCGGGCTGTCCTTCATGCGGGCGATGCGAAATGGCGAACGAGATGTGCGAGGCGACAAGCAAGAGTCCCACGACCACGAATCCCGTCACGAACGGAGCCATTCCGCCCATCTGGTCGGAAAGCATCGCCGTCATTGCACCTACGAGGCCCACGAGCGTAAACGAGCGGACACCGGCCGGATGCCGATCCGACTGATCCGAATACGTATGCTCGCGCTGCATGCCGATAATGAGGCCGATGCCTATCGCTGCAGCCAGGCGGTAGAATACATTAAAGTCCAACATACGATTAATCTATACAAAAAAGAACTCCCCGACAAAAATCGGGGAAGTCAAAAGCTATTCCAAGTTGTAGCACCGATGGCGCGGTTATTCCCGTTCCCAGACTTCGAATACTGTCGGGAAATCGTTCTTCTCGTCGGCAGCGAAGGATTCCTCGCTCACCTTGCGCCAGCCCTCGCCCCATTCCGGGAAGAGCACGTCGCCCTGCACATCGGCCATCACGCGCGTCACGTACAACTTCTTCACGAGCGGCATCGCGTCGCGGTATACGGCGGCGCCGCCGATGATGAAGCATTCCGATTCGCCGGCGGCGCGGGCCTTGTCCAAGGCCTCTTCGAGGCTCCGGCACACGATGCATCCCGGCGCCTCGAAGGCCGTATTCCGCGAGAGCACGTAGTTCGTGCGGTTCGGCAGCGGACGCCCGATGTCGTCGTAGTTCTTGCGGCCAAGCACAATGGAATGCCCGGTCGTGATGGCCTTGAAGCGCTTGAGGTCGGCGGACAGGTGCCACGGAAGGTGGCCGTCACGACCGATGACGTTGTTTTGAGAAATAGCGACAATAGCGGAGATAAGCATAATTACACCGCAATCGGGGCCTTGATGGTCGGCCACGGATCGTAATCGACGAGCTCGAAGTCCTCGAACTTGAACTGGAACAAGTCCTTCACGTCGGGATTCACCTTCATGGTCGGGAGCTTGCGCGGTTCACGCGAGAGCTGCTCGCGGGCCTGGTCGAAGTGGTTGCTGTACAAATGAAGGTCGCCGAAGGTATGCACGAACTCGCCCGGTTCGTAATCGCACACCTGCGCAAGCATCAGGGTCAGCAGCGAATAGGACGCGATATTGAACGGCACGCCGAGGAACATGTCGGCGCTACGCTGGTAGAGCTGGCAGCTGAGCTTGCGCTTGCCAGATGCACCCACGCCGCCCACATAGAACTGGAACAGGCAGTGGCAGGGCGGCAGCGCCATCTTGTCGACTTCGGCCACGTTCCAGGCGCACACGAGGTGACGGCGCGAATCGGGATTGTTCTTGAGGCTGTTGATCAGGTTCTGGATCTGGTCGATGTGCCCGCCATCGGGAGTCGGCCAGCTGCGCCACTGGTGACCGTACACCGGGCCCAGATCGCCGTTCTCGTCGGCCCATTCGTCCCAGATGGTCACCTTGTTGTCGTGCAGGTACTTGATGTTCGTGTCGCCCATCAGGAACCACAGCAGTTCGTGGATGATGGAGCGCAAATGCAGTTTCTTGGTCGTGAGGCACGGGAAACCCTTCGAGAGGTCGAAGCGGGTCTGGCGGCCAAAAACGGAACGCGTGCCGGTGCCCGTACGGTCGGAGCGGTCCACGCCGTTGTCGATAATGTCTTGGAGTAAGTCTAAATATTGCTGCATACTGGTTAATTTAATAAAATGTGAAATGTGAGGTGTGAAATGTGAGATTAAGAATCAATCATTACACACTACACATTACACATCACACATTTATCAATGTTTATTCCCCGAAGATTTCTATACGCTTGTACTGCTTTGCGGTGCCATCGCCGTCGGCAGCCACCTGCCGGAGCAGCATGTTCAGGGCCTGCGTGATGAGGTCCTGCGTGTGCTTGGGAACGGGCTTCTTGCCGAGACGCGCCTTCTGCACCATCTTGTGATTCAGGTTCGCAGGCATCATCTCGACCAGGGCATGGTTAGGCGCGTCGAGGGCGCTCAGGATTTCGTCCAGCTTGGTCATGACCACAATGTAGAAAAACCCCCGGCGGGTGCCGGGGGTTTTTCAGTCAAGCTTGTTCTAAAGGACTATTCCTGTCCGAACGGGCTGTCACACTTGGTACCGTCGTTGTCCGGCGTCACGAAGTGCATTTCGATACGGCGGTTCATCTCGCGGCCGTCCGCAGTGGAGTTGTCGTCCACCGGGCAGCTGGAGCCCATACCGATAGCCTTGATGCGCTTCTTGTCCACACCGAACTTGGCGAGGGTATTCATCACTTCCTTGGCGCGGTTCTCGGAGAGCTTCTGGTTGCTCTTTTCCTTACCCACGTTGTCGGTGTGACCCTGGATGACAATCTTCAGATCCTTGTAAGAATCATCCGAGACGAGCTTCTTGGCGACGCCCTTCAGGATGTTCTTGGCGTTGGATTCGAGAGTGGCCTTGCCGCTCTTGAAGGTCACGCCGTCAAGCTTTTCTGCAGCCTTCTTCGGGCAGCCGTGGCCGTCGTCGCCAGCCACATCCGGGCAGCGGTCAATGCCGGTGCAGGTGCCTTCGAACTGCTTCTGGAGCTTCTTGTTGGAGACCCATTCAGAGCAGACGCCGTCCTTATCAGCATCCGGATCGTCGTCCATCGGGCAACCCTTATTCCATTCCGGACCCGGTTCGTCTTCGCAGCGGTCGTAACCCTTACAGATATCCTTGAACTGGTCGAGCATCTTCTGCTTCGTGACCCACGGAGAGCAGAGGCTGTCGCCATCGGGGTCCGGATTCTCGGCCGGGCAACCCTTGTTCCATTCCGGACCATTTTCAGCCGGGCACTTGTCGACACCATGACAGATGGAGGCAAAGTCCTTGGTCATACCCTTCTCGGAGACCCACGGAGCGCAGAGGCTGTCGCCGTCGGCATCCGGATTGTCCATCGGGCAACCCTGGGCGAAGGCTTCACCCGGTTCGGTCGGGCACTTGTCGACGCCAGTGCAGATGCCGTCGTACTGTTCGAGCAGGTTCTTCTCGGTCACCCAAGCGTCGCAGATGCCGTCCTTGTCGGTATCCGGTTCGCCGAGCGGGCAGCCTTCGTTACCGGCCGGACCGAATTCGGTCGGGCACTTGTCGATACCCTTACAGGTCTTGTCGATGAACCATTCGTTCTTGATCTTGTCGTCTTCGGCAGCCTTTTCGAAGTAGTAGCCCATCTTCTTCTGGGTCACCCATTCGTCGCAGAGGCCGTCACCGTCGCTATCCGGATCATCCCACGGGCAGCCCTTGTTGGCCTTCGGACCCGCTTCACCCGGACACATATCGTAACCCTTACAGATATCGGCGAAGTCACCGAGCTTGCCCTTGTCGGTCACCCACGGAGAGCACATACCGTCTTCATCCGGGTCCGGATTGTCTTCCGGGCAACCCATGTTGGTCGCCGGGCCGGCCTGAGTCGGACAGCTGTCGATACCTTCACAGACATCCTTGAACTTCTTGCTCATCTTCTTCTGGCTTACCCAAGCGTCGCAGACACCGTCCTTATCCGGATCCGGTTCGTCGAGCGGGCAGCCATCTTCGCCTTCACCCGGTTCGTTCGGGCATTCATCAATACCTTCACAGACATCGGCGAAGTCATCGCCCACGCCCTTCTCGTTGACCCACGCATCGCAAACGCCGTCTTCGTCGGCGTCAGGATTGCCGAGCGGGCAACCCTTGTTGAGGCGGTGGCCATAATCATCCGGGCAATCGTCTTCATCATCCGTCACGCCATCGCCGTCGCGGTCCTGGGCCAGCAGGAATCCACCCCAGGTAAGGCCGCCGTAAAGCGTGTATTCCGGGTTCACGCGGGTCTTGTAGACCATGGCACCGGCCGGACGGTCGGCATTCTCCATGACGTACTTGCCCGTAACAAACTTGTCGTCGCCGAGGTAGTAAGATCCACCGATATGGATGTCGAGACCGATCGGCAGGTGGAACACGAGGGCACCGGTCAACTGCTTCATGTCGAGCGATTCATTATAGATAACGCCGGTGTACTGGTTCTTGTACTTGAAATCGTCAAGCTGGATATCCCAGTAGTATTCCACGAACAAGGAGAGGAAGTCCATGAAGTACATGTCCAAGGCGGCGCTCATGAACGGGAGCGAGATGTAGTCGCTGTTGGTCGTGTAGCGGTAACCGCCGTTCAACATAATGACGACCGGGATGGCGTCGATCTTGTCGAAGTCGGCGCTCACGGCAAGGCCTGCCGTAATGGTCGTGTTCTTGGAACCGAACGGGAAGGACATGCCCGGGTTCGGGATGTCCGGATTGTTGTTGATGTATTCCGGTTCACGGATCCAGATACCCTGTTTCTCGTTATTGGCAGTACCGGCGGCAAGACGGCCGAAAACGGCGATGTCCATGGGCTGGTCTTCGGGGAGCGGGAACCTGGCCTTCAAGTCGGCACGGAGGTTACCGATGTAGCCGTTCTTGGTAGAGGCGATCGGAGCCGGGTCGCAAGGAGGAATGTTGAGGTTAAATACGGACGGATAGATGTCGTAATCCGTACAGCCCGTCTGACCGGTAAACTGGTCGTAGTAAATGGGAAGCGTAGCGGCAAGGTCGAAGTAGTGCCAGATGCCGATACCGAAGCCCACGTAGGCGCTTGCCGCCGTGAAGTCGTTCACGGTCGCCTTCTGCGGAAGACCCGAAGCGGAATAATCCATAAGGGCGTATGCCGCGCCCGTCGTCTGGTCCACCATGACGGGGAACATGTCATTGCCGAAGGTCGCATCGCCGAGCAACGTAAACACGAGCTTGGAGTGACCTAGCGACTGGGCCGATTGGGTCTTGTTGACACCAACCATGCCGAATTTGTTTATTGTCTGCGGATGGTCGGCACTGGCAGCGACTGCGAGCGCCATAACCAAACCAACGAATACTCGTTTCATAGAGTCTCCTTAATAAATAGGGTTTTCCCTAAAAACCTTTTACATAAAATATAGCTCTAACGAGCACCGCAGATGCCCGAAATCGACCGAAAATGAGATTTATTTCACACTTTTGACCCCTTCAGGGGCGTTTGTCAACATTTTTTTACATCTTCAGGCAAATTTGCCTCAAATATTTCCGGACATTCCCTGCAAAGACTCGTGATGCCGCTCTTGCCCACAATGACGTGGTCAATGACCGGAATCTGGATAATCTTGCCCGCCGCGCACAGGATTCGGGTGATCCCGTAATCCTCCGGACTCGGCTCGGTATTCCCCGAAGGATGGTTGTGCGCGAATATCACCGCGACCGCCCGGTCCTCGATGGCATGAGCGAAAGCCTCCCGCGGGTGGACCGGGGTCTGGTTCACGAGCCCGAGCGTCAGGTTGTGCACCTTGATTATGTTGTTCGCAGAATCGAGCGAGACGAGCACGAAATGTTCCTGCCGCTCGTACTTGAGGTAAGCGAGGCGCTTGGCCAGGTCCTCCGGGCTCTTCACGGGATTCACCTTGCCTCCCAGGATGTAGCGGGCCGAGAGTTCGAGGCACGCGAGGACCTGCGTCGCCTTGGCCATCCCGAGGCCGCGTATCTTGACCAGCGATTCGAAAGACGGGAACTCGTTTGCCCTCGACAAGTATTCCGAGAGCTGTCTCGACAGTTCGAGCACACCGCAGTTCTGCGTGCCGCTCCCGAGGATCAGCGCGAGGAGTTCCTCGTTGCTGAGAGCCTTCGGTCCCAATTTCTGGATTTTTTCTCGGGGCATCAGTCCCCCTTTCACGATAAAGGCTTTTCCGTCCATCTTGATTTCCTTTTTTAGAATGTTTCCTACCCTTAAAACGGATTTTTCCTCGAAAACGTTCCCTTCGCCACGAAAAAAAGTTCCCCGAAGTTCCCAAAAGGGCAACTTCGTCATTCAAAACACAGATTTCCAAAGCAAGACAAGCAAAATTGACAACATTTGCACTTAAAAACACAAGATTTTAAGACTGCAAACCCACTTAACCGTAAAAACAGAATCAAAATCAGTCAATCTTGAAAGTATTTTCAAAAAGTTTTTCCAAAACTCGCCTGTTTTTTATCACATTTTTTGAAATTTTTGGACCCATCGGTTGCCACGGGTATGCAATCATTCTATATTTTCGGCATAAAATTCAAAATTCAACCAACCTAAACAGGAAAAACTATGGCAAATAAAACCTTGAGCGGTGCCGAAGTGATTATCGAATGCCTGAAACGCGAAGGCATCGACACCATTTTCGGCTATCCCGGTGGATCCGCCATCCCGATGTTCGACGCGATTCTCGATTCCAATATTAAAGTAGTCCTCTCCCGCCACGAACAGGGCGCTACCCACATGGCAGACGGCTACGCACGCCAGACCGGCAAGGTCGGCGTCGCCCTCGTGACTTCGGGCCCGGGCGCTACCAATACCTTTACCGGCATCTACACCGCCCTCATGGATTCCAGCCCGATCGTGGTGCTCGCCGCCCAGACGACGACCCCGAACCTCGGCAAGGACGCCTTCCAGGAATGCGATACGAGCGGCATGACGTTCGCGGCCGTCAAGCATTCTTACCTCGTGAAGGATTCCAACGACCTCCCGCGCATCATGAAGGAAGCCTTCCACATCGCGCGCACCGGCCGTCCGGGCCCCGTGCTCATCGACCTTCCGAAGGACGTGACCGCAGGCCCCTGCACCGCCCCGTTCACCGACCAGATGGATTTGCCCGGCTACAAGATCCCGACGTACGCCTCTGCCGAGAGCGTCGAGAAGGCCGCCGAATACCTCAAGAATTCCAAGAAGCCGCTGCTGCTCGTGGGCCACGGTGCCATGATCAGTGGGGCCAGCCGCCAGGTGAAGGAACTCGCCGAAAAGATCGGCGCTCCGGTTTGCTGCACCATGCTCGGCCTCGGCGCCTTCCCCACCGATCACGAGCTCTCGCTCGGCATGCTCGGCATGCACGGCACCGTGTACGCGAACAAGGCCGTACTCGACTGCGACTTGATCCTCTCCATCGGTAGCCGCTGGGATGACCGCATTACCGGCAAGCTCGAAGTCTTCTGCAAGGACGCCATCAAGATGCACATCGACATCGACCCCGCCGAAGAAGGCAAGGTGCTGCAGCCGGATGTGTTCATGTGCGGCGACGCGAAGCTCGTGCTCGAACAGCTTTTGCCGATGGTCCACAAGCTCGATACCGCCGACTGGATCAAGACTTGCCAGACCTGGAAGAAGCGCTTCCCGCTCACCTACCCCAAGCAGGGCGGGCTCCGCATGCAGCACGTGATTGCGACTGCAAGCAAGCTCACCGGCGGCAAGGCCATCGTCACGACCGACGTGGGCCAGCACCAGATGTGGGTCGCACAGTTCTTCGACATCAACTACCCGCGCCAGCTGCACTCTAGCGGCGGTGCAGGCACGATGGGCTTCGGCTTCCCCGCAGCCATCGGCGCCGCGTTCGGCAACGAGACCGGTTGGCCGGTTTTGAGCTTCAGCGGTGACGGCGGTTTCCAGATGACGGAAGCGGAACTCGCGACCGCGGCCATCCACAAGCTCCCCATCAAGATCTTCGTGATGGACAACAAGTACCTCGGCATGGTGCGCCAGTGGCAGGAACTCTTCTACGATCACCGCTACTCCAGCGTGGACATGGTGGGCAACCCCGACTTCGTGAAGCTCGCCGAAGCCTACGGCATCCCGGGTCTTCGCATCAAGCGCGCCGCCGACGCCGAACGCGTCATCCAGAAGGCGCTCGAATACAAGGACGGCCCGATCCTCATCCACTGCGAATGCGAGAAGGAAGACAACGTGTTCCCGATGATTCCGGCGGGTGCGCCCATCACCAGCATGATTACCGAACCGCCCAAGGCTAAACTCGAAAAGCCCACGGGATCGACCTAATAGGAGGACATTACCATGATCGATAAAGGACATTCCATTAGTTTGTTGGTGGCGAACCGCCCGGGCGTGCTCGTGCGTATCGCCCT
>Ga0310695_10010564_pt1 | contig 13456 bp, 1 predicted proteins | sample RumenRJG_04DNA_FD_203882 | JGI IMG/M metagenome (GOLD analysis project Ga0310695, IMG submission 203882) | Bovine rumen microbial communities from Lethbridge, Alberta, Canada - RJG_04 (v2) (version 2) | ecosystem: Host-associated > Mammals > Digestive system > Stomach > Rumen | place: Canada...
GGTTTGGGGTGTGGGGTGTTGGGGGTGGGGGCTTGGCCCCCAACCCCCAATCCCCAATCCCCAATCCCCAATCCCCAATCCCCATGAAATAATTGAGTTAATTTAAAAAAAAATAATAAAAATTTAATATTATAAATACATTATTTTAAAAAATTAATTATTTTTTGATTTTATTTTTTTTTTTTAATATATATATCTAAAAAATAAATTTATCACAATTAAGAGAATGAAAACAAGAATTATTAACATCTTTTTGATAATTTTTTCGCTGCTGCTAGCGTCTATTGACTCTGCTCAAGATTCCTGCCCAGCTGGAATGCGTAAAACCTATGTAGATGATACAAATATGAATGAATATGGATCAGCAAGAAAATGGTTAGCAGCAGTTAGTTTTTACCAGTTTGCTGGATCACTATTTTTTCAGCGTAGAGTTCTAATAGAACCTCGATTTGAAGTCCATCTCAAAGTTGCAATGGATGCTGTTAGGGTCATAGAAAATCCAGGGGAACAAAAAGTATATGGCTTTACCATTGTCATATCGGGTAACAAAAATACAATAAGTCATTCTGATAGTTACAAATTTTATGGTCAAGAAAAACATTCCACAAGGGCATATAAAGATTTAGGATATAACAACTACGTCAATGCTTTGATCATTGAATTTGATTTTGTTCAAGATGTGCATGACCCTGCACCGGACAGCTTTTCAATTAGGTATTGTGGTACCACTTGCCATAGTTATGATTACACGGCCTTTTTTAGGAAAGCACTCGATAGGCAAAAATATATTCCTGGAAGGAGAAATGAATGGGATTTTAGATTTGTTTATCAAAGAAAGAGGATATTTATATATTCAGGGTCTAATTCAATAATATATCAAGGCAACTATGATCTTGAAAGACAATTAAAAACTAATATAGCTTATGTCGGATTTACAGGATTTCATGAATCCACTAGTACTGAACTTAATATTATGGGATCTTTTATATGTGAAGACAACTATGTGATATCAAGAATGAAAGGGAACTTCTTAAAGAATAATCGTCTCTACCAAACAATTGATTATCAGCCAGGTGAAACCATCAATTATGCTTTTCAATTTATTAATAATCAAGGTGCTGTAGTTCCTCACACATATAATAATAAAATATGGGACTATTCCTTCTTTGTTAACCAAGATTGCAATTCAAAAGGCTCTTATAAAATATACTCAAGAGATAGCAACACTTTAGTTTTATCTATGGCTGCCTGTACATCAGCTGGACAACATTCTATCAGATTAAATGAAGAAAAAAAAGGAGCGGGACCTTTGAGTTATTACAGAATACTTCCAGGTCCAATGAAAAAAATTACTTTAGTAGGTCATGATGGTGGAATTGCAAGGGTTCCTCTTAAATCAGAAACCAAAACATTTTATTTAAATTATGGAGGAAGTCGATCAGGTGATTTCACTATTAGAAAAAATTTAAAAATAATTTTAGATTTTCAAATCACCGACATTTATGGAAATAAAGTAAATGTTGGTTCTCCTAATAGTTTGTTTATCTTAAAGAAAGTAAATCCTAATCAATCTACTTCAAATGTCAATTCAAGAATTATTAGCTATACTTTAGCATCAAGAGGAAATTATTATCAAATGACCATAAGTGTTGGAGATGTTGGCACATATCAAATAGATAAAAATATCTATATGGAAAAACCTATTAAATTTAGAATTATCCCAGACGATGCTGATGCTTCAAAGTCATATTGTGCTCTAGAAAAATATTCTTATGTACCCACTGTTAACGTTGGTACAACCTTTTATTATAGATGCTATTTAAGAGATAGAGATGGAAGATCAATTGATATAAGTACTTTTAGACAAAATTCTCAATATGATTTTATTTGTTCTGCTGAAAAATCATGGCCCTCACCAAGATCTTATAGTACACCAGTATATGATAAAAGTGACTCATATCAATGCAGTTATAAGGTCACAGAAATAGGTGATTATGCTTATAATGGATATTTAATACAAAAAAGTAATAAAAAAACGACAAGAATAACTTCAAAGGTAAATCAATTTTATGTCAGAGGAAACCCTAACGACTATATTATGAAAAAAATTATGGACCCAAGTAACAAAAGATGGTCAGATATAGAATCATTAGCTAAAACTGTTATTACATATGTTCCCGATTCAAGAGGATTTATTACAGCAATAGATTTTGCTGAATCAATTGGAAATATTTTAATATCTTCATATAGAAACTATCCAAGTGGTTTTAATATTAACAATCTCAAAATAAAATTATATAGTACTCATGACGGCTCTTTTGTAAAAGACTGTGAACCAAGATTTATAACTTTGAGTGGTAAGCGTTATGTTGGAATATATACAAAATCTGGAGTGAACACTAATAACATAATTAAAAAATCATCTTTTAATTATTATCTTAAATTCAATTATTTCAGATTAGAAAAAACAGCCGCAATTAGATATAACTTAAATATAGGATCCTATGTTACTTGTTTCCATGATTTGAATGAAAAAAATACAAAAGTAAATATCAATAATAATATTCAATTAATAACTGGAGAAGGTGAGAAAAAAATCGGATCTATTGTGTTAAGTACCAAAGATAATAACTTATATAATTATAATATAGGAACAGGTAAAATCCAAACAATTTTGAGCCCTGCCAATAGAAATATTATTTTAAGAGTTGTTCCTTTACAAATTGAAGGTACTTATGATGTATATGTAAGACCAAATCAAGATTATTCTGGTAGACTGGAAATAAAAATTAATGGTGTCAGCATAAGAGTTATAACTTTAGTATCTGAGCCTTCTAAAGCTTGCTATATAGAATGGGTTGAATCTAAAAATTTCAAATATCAGAGAACAAGTGGAAGAGACTATTATTATTTATATAATGGTGTATATGATAATGGAAATATTTTAGTAAATTTCATATTAAAAGATAAATATAAAAATAAAATTGAAAAAGGTGACTATTTTACCAAATTTGCTGATATATCTTCAGAAGAATATGGAACTAATAAAAACTATTTTAGTGTCTCGTTTAATTCTAAAACCAAAAGATATGAATTCAGAGATAATCTCCCATATGCAAATAAGCAACGTGGATGGGTATTTAAAGCTAGAGATAGTTCTTGCAATCATAGATACTTTGTTAGATATGATGGTAGAAATGGAGGAAGTCCTTTGACAAAAGAAAATTCATATTTCACTTTACTAACCAATAGTATCAATATAAATAATATTGCCTATGTTGATGTTATATATAAGGATAAGAACAACAAACATTTAGGATTACAAAAAGAAAAATTAAATGATGCTAGATTTAGAACAAAAGTAATAGCTGTTAATACAAAAGGACGCCAAGAAGTTTTAAGTTATGATTCTACTACTTCAAATTATGCTTTAAGATACAGAGCAAAATACACAGTTTCAGGAGATTATACAATAAAAGTAACACTAGATAATAATTATGCTCTTAAAAATCAAAATTCAAATCAATTAAAAGTTATAGATAATATTTTCGATTTGGCTTCTAGTAAACTTAAAATGATTACTAATAAAATTATAGATATGAATATCAAAGTAAGAACTAACATTGATAATGTAATATTAACACCTGTTTTTAGATTGGAATGTTATTCAAAGGACAATATTAGGACAAATTATAATAACAAAGTTAATTTTAAATTAGTTTTGATTTCTGATAAATTTGACGAAGAAAGTGATAAAATTTATTTCGACGTAGATAAAAGAAATGCTAATTATATCCAGTTTACTTTCCCAGGTAAAGATGTACTTTATTTCCATCGTTTGCTTAGAGGTGATTATAAATTGCTTCTTCAAGATGATAAAACTAGCTTAACTTATCCAATATATTTACTTGGAGATGGAAAAACAGATTATTCTAATGAGAAAAATTATGATATATCGAAAACTGATGTCAGGCCTACTGCGATTAGTTGTATTGCTGGAAGAACATATACAATTAATGTTGAAATTAGAGCAAAAGATAGATTAAGATGGAATTATGATGTAGATTTATCCAAATTCAAATTTACTTATTCTCAAGGTGGTTTACAAAGTAAAGATATAGCCGTTAAAGTTCAAAGAGGTTCAAAAAGAGGCCAAGTTACTATATTAGTAACTCAAACCAAGGTAGGCACCAATAATTTTGCTTTTACATATGAAGGAAAAAAAATTCCAACAGGAGTCGCATTGTCAATTAAATGTGCTGAATTAAATGATTTAAAATTAATCCAAGGTCCTACAAATGGAGACGTAATATCTCCTCCAATAATTAAATTTATGCCAACTGATAGATATGATAATTTATATACAGATTTATTCTCAAAATCAACTACAAAGGCACAATTAAATGCATTAACAGTAGGAATTTCAACTGAAAAAAAATCATCATTAGTATCAAATAATTATGTTACTGAAGGAAAATATTTAATTGTTCAATATACTTCCGACAGTTCAACAGATGTTGTTGTATCTTCTAGATATTTGAAAAAATCTTATTCATATAGAATACGTAGTGGACCAATAAATAAAGGTAAGTCATTTGCAGAAATAAAATCAGCTCCTAGAGAAGCTGGAGGTTTATTCTATTTATTAATTTCGCCTAAAGACGAAAAAAGTAATGATATAGATGATTTAGGTAATGCACAATTAAAGCAATTTACATCTTTTTATAAAACCTTTAATGGCAAAGATGATACTCAAATTAAAGATTGTTATTTAACAAAAAGGACAGGCAGTAACAAAAATACAAATATAGAATGTAAAGTAACTATAACTAAAGTAGGAAATTTACAATTTTCTGCTAAATATTCAAATAATGAAATATCCTGTAACAATCAATGTAGATTTACAGTCGTACCTTCGAGCCTCTTATTTACTAATTCAAAAACATATTACACAAATAGAAGGGTATATTTAACTACCAATGGTCAAAATGAAGTTCAAATTGGATCTTATCCCATATTTGAATTATCGTTTTATGATAGGTTTATGAACCAATTAGACCAAAATACTGTAAACGGAATGAATGTTGGTGCAACTCTTGAAAATACCGATGTTAAATTATGTGTGAATAATGGAGGTAAAATAAAAAAACTAATAGTATGCCCAACTTCTAGAGGTGATGATAATGAAAATAAGTATAAATATTTAATCAATGGAGTTTATAATCTTCTTATTAAAAATAATAACCGTCCATCTGAGTTTGTTAAATATCCTATAAAAATAACAGGCGGTTCTTCAGGAGGTTCTTCTGAGCCAGTTGCTCTAGATAAAACAACGATAGAACCAGCTTCTTTAACTTTGGCTGCTGGTGATCAAGGTAAGGTTAAAATACAAATAAATACTGCTAAATCACAAAGAAAAAATTACTGGTATCCAGAACCTAAAGAAAAAATAAAAATAACATTCGATAGTAATGCAAATACTTGTTCTTCAAGTGTGGGAAAAGGTGATTTACCTGGTCAATACATAATTCAAGTCTCTTGTACCAAAACAATAGCAACAAATAACTTTGCTATAACTATTGAAAACTATAAATTACCAAAAAAAGTTAAATTAACAATTAATAGTGCTTTAGCCTATTATTTAGAAGTAATTAATCAAAATCAATTTCACGTTTCATCTGATAGATATACATGGAAAACAAATCCAACTAATGATGATGTGATTAAATTCTCATTTAGATTAAAAGATAGATATCATAATTATATCACAAATGACATAAGTAAAACAAATCAATTTTCTATAATCTCTGAAACATATGGATTGTGTGGTTATTATTCCCTACAATTCGATAGCAAAAATTATTTATATACATTAACGGATAAAATACCATTTGTTATAACAAAACATACCTGGAATATAAATGTACTGAATAGTAATAATAGAAAATATTCATTTATATATAACAAAAATCCAGGGGTTCCTGACCTTTCGAAATCATATTGGACAATAGATAAAACATCCTATATTATGATGGAAACTTCTACAATATCAATTTATTTATTAGATAAACTTGGAGTTAACTTGGGAACCTTAAAAGAAAAGTTAAATGTTGAAAAGAATTCACTCAGTGTAATTTATAATAATGGAAAAAACCAATATTATAGTTATAAGTCAACTTCTTCATCTAATGTAATGTATACCCATGTTTATAATCAAAAAGGAAATTATAAAGTTTCTGTATCATATAAAGGAAAGGAAATTGGGCAAAAAAAGAATATAAATGTTGCATATAAAAAAGTAGAAATGAAAAATAGCAGATTATATTATAACATAAATAACAAAAATGATATTTTAATGTTAACAAACAGACAAACAAATATTAATAGTTTACAGTTCTATCCTTTCTATAAATTTTATTTTTATGACGCAAAAGGTGGAAGAATAACTCTTTATGATAAATCTTTACAGGCAAGCTGTTTTATGACTTATAATAAAGAAAAATGGGATATGGTTGTAACTAAAAAAGATGATTATTTAGAAATAAGATATAAACAAGGATTCGAACAAAAATTCAAAAAATTACCTTTAGGAATGTATTATCTTCAAGTAACATTTAATAATGAATATGTAAAATATCCTTTATATTTATTAGGGGAAAAGGATGTTTCAGTTTCTAGCGATTATAATTTAGCAAAAACCTTTATTGAACCTAGACAAATTCATGCTATTGCTGGTGAAGAAAAAGAAGTTGAAATTGAATTTAGAGCTTCTGATGGATTAAGATGGAATTATGAAGTAACTTTATTATCTTTTGGAGTAAGTAATTCTCTCAGGTTAAATAGTAAGCAATTACAAATTCAGAAATTGAGGGGATCAAAGAATGGAAAAATGAAATTGAAAATAAAGCAATTGGTATCAACTGCAGACAACAAACCTAATGTATTAACATTGACCTACGCCTCAAAAACTATACCTCATACAATTTCATTATATATAAAATCATCAAAAGTAAAAACTCTCGTATATAAAACAGGTGCAGTAGATGGCACTGTATTAAGTCCTCCAACTCTTCAATTTGTACCATTAGATGAATATGGAAATATATGCACCCAAATATTTGATCCTAAAGAATATCCCAAAAACAAATTAGAGGCCTTGACAAATGGAAAATCCACTAATAATTATCCGATTACTAGTAATATTAAAGCTGAAAATGGAATTCTATATGTTCAATATTCGTGCAACAAAGTAACCACAATTCAAGTAAAATCTGGATATTTTGGTAAAACTTATTCATACAAATTAAATAGTGGTCCTATTCATCCATCTACTTCTTATGCACAAGTAGTTGCAAAAAAAACTGTCATTGCAGGTGAAGTTCACACTATTAACATTTATCCTAAAGATGTAAACGGAAATGATGTCACTTCATTTGGTAATTCTGAAATATCCGATTTTGAACTTCAATATAGCTTCGATAAAGAATTTTATAAATCAATTTCTAAAGATTGCAAGAAAAAAGTACAAGGAACTACTAGTTTTATAACTTGCCAAACTACTATAACAAAATCGGGAGATATTAAATTCATAGCCAGTTATTCAGAAAAATCTATAGAATGTAAAAATTGTGAATATAAGATACTCCCTCATTCTCTTGATTTCTCTAAAACTAAGGTTGTCAATCAAAATAACAATGAAGAAATGTCCAGAACTAAAACTAATGTTATACCAATTATTAATACTCCACGATTCGCACTTAGTTTTTATGATAAATATATGAATGCCATTATTAATAAAGACGAAGTTCAAAAATTAAATGTCCAAACTAGAATAGATGTCAGTGATATTAAATTATGTATGGAAAATGGTAATTTAAATAAAATATCTTTCTTATGTAAATCAACTTCCAACGATGAAAATGAAGAAAGATGGAAATATATACCTAGTAAAAAAACTTATAAATATATAGTTTATACCCAAAAAGCTAGTTTGGTTTATCCCTTAGAAATAAAAGGAGGATACAAAAGTGGTGAACCAGGTCCAGTTGATTTTAGTAAAACATATGTACATCCGACATCATTAAAATTAGTGGCAGGAGAAGAAGAAAAAATAACTTTGGAATTAAGAACAAAAGATCGCCTTCGTAAGAATTATTGGTACCAAAACGTTGAAACTCATTTAGGTGTAAAATTCACTAATAATGTTAAGGATTGTAAATATACTATTGAAAAAGGAAATAATCCTGGACAATATACAATTAAATTGACTTGCACTAAAAAGAGAGATGCATTTACAACTATAGTAGTTGTTGAAAACAAAGAAGTTCCACAAAAAGTTTCAATGAAAGTAATACCTAATGACCCAGCTAGGTCAGAATTATTAGCAATGAATAGAAAAGCTATTACTAACAAGAATTTAGGCTCTGTTTCAGTAGAAAGTAAATTCCAAATGATTAATAAATTATATGATAAACATGATAATTTAATCACCGATCTCAGTTTTGATTTATCTAAATTAAAAATAAAAATAGAACCTACAGTTTCGGTTGAAAATTATAATTACAAAGTTGAAACTGTTGCCCAAAAAAATGGAGAAATATTAGTAACACTTAAATCAACTTATGCTGGAGATCATGTCGTGAGTGGATTATTATTACCATTGCCACAATATTCTATTAAATTCACTCATGGAAGACCAAATCCAGAAAATAGTATTTTAGAAGTCGGCCAAAAAGAGGCTTGGGTTGCAGAAAAAATTAATATTTATATCACTCCTTATGATAAATACTTTAATCTAATAGATGCAAATGAATATGCTAAAACTTCTCCTTATCAAGTTAAATATACAAATGGAGGAAATACTGTAAAAGTTATTACAGGAAAGCCTTCTATAAAGAAAGTGAATAATGTAAATGTTCTTTCTTATTCAGGAGCATTCTATGTAAGAGGAAATGCAAATTTCTATGGTTATGTAGATAATAAAAAAATTAAATGCGTTTCTTGTCTTGTTGATATTAAGAGTAAAGATATTGACTTTGAAAGTAGTTTGGTTAAGAGATATGAAAATTCTAAAAGAGATTTTGAATTATTAAAGGCAGGAATAACTGAAAAGAATGTTCAAGAAGAACCAGTATACAGATTATATCCAAGAGATAAATATTTAAATACAATTGATTTTATTACTGAGGAAAAAATTAAAACTTATACTGCACGTTTGGAAAGTCAAAGTGAAAACGTTAAATATAATCTTCGTCTAAATAATAGAGAATTTAAAGATCAAGCATATGCGGAATTTGTTATAGATGATGCTTCATCTCCTAATAAATATTCAAATTTGATAGGTGGATATTATAATTTAATCTTTACCGATGGTATAAAATCATTAAAATATAATATATCACTTATGGGAGATGGAAAAGGAGGTTCAAATGAACCACCAGATTATCAGAAGACTCATATTGATGAACAAGATTTGAAGTTCATTGCAGGTGAAACTGGTTATTTAATATTAGAAATAAGAACAGCCAAAAATATTAGAAGAAATTCAGACAATTTCGAAATTAAAGTTAAGTCATGTGATGCCAATGATATGACATTCCAGGCAAATACAACTAAAGCTGGTTTACTAGGAGTATTCCATGTTACAATTACCTCTAAAAAGGCAAATACTTATCCTAAATTAAATACCTGTCCTCTTAATATTTATGTAAATAATACTTTAGTTAAAGCATTACATCCTCAAATGGAAGTATCTCCAAATGATATTGTAGAAACCACAGTTTTAGGAAAATATTTCAAAGCTAATTCTAAAACAGAATTATTAGAAGGAGATGCAGATACAAATTATATATTTGAGGTCCTCTCAGTTGATCAATTTAATAACTTAGCTGAAACAAAGCAGGATACAATAGAATTAAAAGTTGAATATCAAGGTGAAGATGAAATTGAATCAACATCTGAAAATGATATTAATACAGGATATAGAAAATATACTGTTGTTGCAAAAAAAGCTGGAATTTATGTTATAAGTACTTCTAAATCTGGTTCACAAGGTGTTTATTTAAGAAATGAAAATAATTTCAAAATAAATCCAGGAGTCATTGATTTAACCAAGACTATAATAAAGGAAAAGGCATCTCCTATAGAAGCAGGAAATACACCTGAGATAAGTTTAGTTGCTTATGATAAATATGACAATGTATTATATTACACTGATTATATTAACAAATTTAAAGTTATTTTCATTGATTCAAATAACACAGAATTCGAATCTTCTTCTAAATATGATAATGAAACTAACAAAGTATACTATACTTCAAACGATAAAGTGACCATTGTAGGAGATACTCATGTTGATGTTACATATGATGCCAAAGATAAAATTGATACTTCTAAAGTTATAATTAAAATAGAGCCTGATGATCCATATCCTGAACACACAATCCTTTCACGAGAAATAAGCCCAGAAGAATTTGTTGAATATCTTGATGGAGATAACTTTGTTATAGATCCAACAGAAACTCTTAAATTAAATGTGACATTATATGATAGATATAAAAACTTTATTTATAATTTACCTGAAAATGCAGAGGTTCAAAATCCATTAATGTCAGGCAAAAAAATGAAAAAAATAACATTTACAGTGACTAAAAACACTAGTTACTTTGATTTAGATTTCAGTGAAAACGCCAAATATGTTCATATATATGAACATTTAGTAAAAGGAACTTATGACTTAACCTTTACCGTTTCATCATCAATTGGAAAGAAAGATTTCCATTATTATATGACCATTAACGTAGGTGATGACTTGCATGGAAATGGAGATTATTTAATATCTAAAAGTATTATAAAGCCAGATATTGCTTCTTTTGTTGCTGGAACTTATCAGAAATTCTCTTTAGAATTAAGAGACGAAGATGGATTATTATATAATGATGATATTGATATAAATAATGATTTAATCATAGGAAAAGTTAATGATGCTACATTTGAATCAAGTATTATAAAAGCTGGAAGTGATTATGGTATATACACCATAACTATATATTCAGAAAAGAAAGGAGAATATGATTTAAATATTGCAATGACAGATCTTTTATCAAGTTCTGGTGAAAAAAAGAATATGAAACCCGCCAAGTATTCGGTAACTCCTGACCCATTACCTGATCAAAACAAAACAGAAATAGTAAATAAACCAGAACCTGTTATAGGTGTTGATTCTTCAATCAGATTAACTCTCAATTTGTACGATAAATTTAATAATAAAATCGTCTCTACAGATAATATTGTTAACACAGACTATTTCACATTATTAAATAACGGTGAACCTTATTCTTATAATTCATTAAACTTTGATAACAGAGTCGATACATATTTAGTTCCTAAATATCCTCCTAAAAAAATGAGTCTAAATCTTCTTTATAATAATAATGAAACTACTGTTTTCATTTTAGAAAATAACATTGAAGTAACTATTCAATCTTATATAGATTATAAGAAAACTCAAATTGTATCCTCCAACAAAGAAAAAATATATGCCGGACAACAACTTGATATGTGGCTGTATACTTTAGATAGAAATAATTTATGCTTAGATAATGGCGATGATTTGAGTTCAACTTTTGAAATTGAAGTAAATGGTCCTTTAGATTCTCCTAAACAATATAAAAGAATATTCAAAGTTAAAAAGACTAAAAAAGATGATGAAAATAATACAGAATGTAATAATGAATACCAAATAGATAATAGTTCTGTAAAGGATCCTATTTATAAATATGCAGGTAATTATATGATCAAAGTAAGGTATTTAAGAAAAAACTTATTAGCTCAATTTAGCCAAGTTTGCTACCCACTTGATTATAGTATAGCTGGATTTAATCTTAAATATAATTTCAATCCTGCAAGCATTTCTATTCTTGATTCGCCTTCATTTACTTTAACAGGTACTGATATTTACGGAAATAAAGTAAGCGATCCACTCCTTGATGATATTAATATAACATTTACTTATAATAATGAAGAGATAGATTTCGATACTATAAAAGGTATCGAAATACAAGAAGGAACTGTATATTATGAAGTAGCTATTCATTTAGTTGGTTCATACCAATTACATATTTTCTATAAAGGACAAGAAATTGAGAAGGTTAATAATTTCAAAGAAAATTTGCCTAAATTTACCATATTAACTGGTCCATGCTTTGCAGAAAATAATAATAACTTTATTCTACCACAAGCAAATGAAACAGAAGTTAAAGAACAAATAATATTCTCTTTCCAATGTTATGATATGTTCAAAAATAAAATAACAAAAGGAGGAGAGAAATTCACAGTAAAAGGAGAATATTTAACTAACATAAATGAGGGAGATGTAATACCTTATGATGGGGCAAAAATACTTGATAATGGAGATGGTTCATACAAAGTAGAATTTATTCCAGATATGAAAGGTATTTATTTCTTTAATCTTTTAATAGGAAAAGAAAAATATGGAGAAGAAATAACAATTAAAGTAACTGATTTAGAATGTAATCATAGTCAAATCGTTTGCCCTAATAAAAGAAAATGCGTTGATGATATTCTTGAATGTATAGACCCTCCATCAAATTGTCCAATTTCTAAACCATTTAATTGTACTGTGAATGATAAATATACCTGCGTTAAATCAAGAACTGAGTGTGATTGCCCTGAAAATTATATAAAATGTAATTTAACAAATTATTGTGTACCTAAAAAAAGGAGAGATATGTGCCCTATATTTAAATATAAACAGGCATCTTGTCAGGTGGATAATTTGAAGATGAATAAAGATGGTATTTGCAGAAAAGAACAAAGCGGACCAAACCAAAGAGTATGCCCCATAGGAAAAGTATTATGTGCAGATTTTTCATGCAGAGATAATTATGATCAATGCATTGTAACTCAAAGAAGACCAAAGAAGATGCAAAGGTGTTTGGGACAAGATATTGTGAGGAATGCAGATGATTGTCCTTCTTCAATAACCTGTAGTTCCAAAGATGAATTTGTTTGTCCAACTGGAGAGTGTGTCACTAATGAAATTTATTGCCCTAAATTAACTAAATGCAATAAAAATTATCCTTATTTATGCCAAAATAATATTTGTGCTAAAGATGCTAAATCATGTCCTCATAGTGTTTCATGTGGAAGAAACAAATTACTTTGTAAAGACAATATATGCAGGGAAAGTTGCTAATTAATATATATCTATTGTGACTCTTTAAATATTAAATTATATTATTATTATTAATTTTATTAAACAAAATCATTAGTTTATTAAATAATTGAGTTTGAAATTATTAAATTATTAAAATAATTAATAAAAATTATTAATTTATATATTATTAATTTATATATTATTAATTTATTAATTAATTATTTTATTTAATTTTGTTTAAAAAAAATAAAAAAAATATTTGGGGATTGGGGATTGGGG
>Ga0310695_10010565_pt1 | contig 13455 bp, 13 predicted proteins | sample RumenRJG_04DNA_FD_203882 | JGI IMG/M metagenome (GOLD analysis project Ga0310695, IMG submission 203882) | Bovine rumen microbial communities from Lethbridge, Alberta, Canada - RJG_04 (v2) (version 2) | ecosystem: Host-associated > Mammals > Digestive system > Stomach > Rumen | place: Canada...
AATTCCTTTAGGTGGATTATGGCTTCCATCAGAAATTTTGTCGCACAAATCGCCCAAAGGAACCATCTCAAAATTATTGTTGGTGAACATCTCGATAAATTGCGATTTCACCATTTCTTGAGTGGCCACAAGAAGTTTCTTATAAGATTCCTTCAAGCGATATGCCGCCCACAATTTATCAGCTAGCACTTTTTGTTCTGCGATAGTCGGCAACTCAAACTCATAATCTGCAAGAGTGCTCCAATTAATTAGGAAATTCACTCCACCTGTATGATGGGTATCGCAATACTCCCAAAAGACATCAGATTGTATGATAGCAGGCAAATAATCTGGTAGTAACACATTGATGTCCTTTGTCCTTAAAATGTAAGTCGAATCAGAGCAAATTCCAGTGTACATGGCCATTCCTGCTTTCCTTAGCGCAAAACTGCGGGAGAAGAATAAACTATCACCTGGTTCAAATGCAAAATGAAACTTAAAGCCTAACATTCCGACATCTTTTTTCAAATTGCCACGCTCCGTAATAGCAATCTCACCGCATTCTCCATGGCCTTTGCCAAGGTAGTACTCGATATCTGTATTGAATCTATCAATGTTGTTATTAACTCTTGAAACAACGTCCTTTAACTTTACAATCATTGCGCTACTTGATTTAATGATTCTAAGAAATGATCTATAGTCTCATGCAACTTGTGAGATTGCTCATTTACAGATGTAACGAGTTGCTCTAAAGAGTATTCTCTCCAAGAAGAGAACATATTTTCTGCTTTGCCTTTAGCATAAAGATTAATGTTAAGTTTATAATCGTTTTCTCGTATTGAGTCTATTGAAACAACTTTGGCTATGTTTTCATGATCCGTGTAGTTTCTGTATAGATCTACAATTGCACTAATATGTGATTCTTCTAAAAAGCTTTCAGAATTCTTTCTTGTTACAAGATGCTTAGCATTTATAAACAAAATTTTACCTTTTTTCGGCTTTGCTTTTTGCATTTGACAGATTATAACGCACGCCGGCATTGCAGAATTATAAAACAGATTATCACCTATGCCGATTATTGAATCAATTAAATCAGCCTCAACAAGATTAACCCTTATGTCTTGTTCGACATTTCTTCCTAATATTCCATGAGGAAATAGAATAGCGCAGCGACCGCTATCCTCCTTTAATGAGCAGAGAATATGCTGAAAGAATGCATAATCAGCACATTTCTGAGGCGGCGTTCCTAAGAAATTGCGGCCCCATTTGTCATTCATGAACGCTTCTCGGTTCCATGTTTTGATGCTGTATGGAGGATTAGCCAGAACGATATCAAACTTGCGAAGATGGCTACCATCAACAAAAGCAGGGTGTGCCAGCGTGTCTTCGCGGACGATGCTGAAATCCTCAACACCGTTGAGGTAGAGGTTCATTCGGGCAATAGATGACGTCAAGGCGTTGATCTCTTGTCCGAAGACCTTTACGCCCTGCCAGGGCTCTCCCTTCTGACGCAGGAAGTCCAGACACTTGACGAGCATGCCGCCACTGCCGCAGGTCGGGTCATAAATGCTCTCGTCCGGCTTCGGCTGGAGTATCTCGGCCATCAGCGTGACAACGGTGCGGTTGGTATAGAACTCCTGGGCTGTGTTGCCGGCGTCGTCGGCAAACTTGCCCACGAGGTATTCATATGCCTGGCCCATTTCATCTGCAGGGCATGATGAAAGGCTGAGATTATATTGTGAAAAGTCCTCGATCAGGGATGTGATGATGTGGTCAGGCATCTTGGCCTTGTTTGTCCATCCGTCCTTGGGGCCGAAAATACCATCAAGACCACCGATGACGCGGCCATCCACCTCTTCACCCGGGTTGGCTTGCTCAATGGCAATGAAAGCCTCTACAAGCCGTTGGCCGACATTCTCGGTGACTTCGCGCACATCGTTCCAGTGTGCGCCATCAGGAATGCGAATGGCGAGTTCCTCGGCTTGCATACCGGCATACTCCTCACCGCCTTCGGCCACGAAGCCCTCGAACTGTTCGTCATAGACATCGCTGATGCGTTTGAAGAACAGCAGCGGGAAAATGTATTCCTTGTAGCCAGCGGCGTCGATCTGGCCACGCAGACGAGTTGCCGCGCCCCAGAGGAAGGTTTTCATCTCGTCAAGAGAAATCTGACCACCTTGTGCTTTATACTTTTTGTCTTTAGCGTCTTCCATACTGATCATGCGTTTACCAGTTTTCTGAATTCCGCCTCGCGGAGTTTCACTTCCTCGTAGGCAGCCTTGAACTCGGCAAGCACCTCGGCGTAGGGCTTGATGGCCTCACGGTGGTACTGCACATACTTGTTGGGCGACAGGTCGTAATTCTTCTCGGCAATCTCATCAAGCGTTACCACCTGGGCATAATCCTCTACATTCTCGTAGTTGTGGTACAACTCATAGAGGCGATCCACATCCTTCTGCTCGAGAATGTTTTGAGCTCTCTTGGGGGTCAAAATCTTTGTGCCATCTACCATCAGCACTCTCGCACTATGCTCTGCAGGTTTCATCTTGCGGATGATCAGGAAGCATGGCGATAGGCCTGTGCCATAGAAAAGTTTGTCGCCCAAGGTTACTACAGCTTCGACCAAATCGCTTTTTACCAGTTTCTCGCGGATGCGGCCTTCTTCGTTTCCACGGAAGAGTACGCCCTGGGGCATCACGACGGCCATGCGGCCAGTGCCAGGTTTCATGGACATGATCATGTGCTGAATCCAAGCATAGTCGCCAATCGAGTCGCTGGGAGTGCCCCAGATGTTGCGGCCATACTTATCGGCCGACCATTCCACCGAGCCCCATTTCTCCAGAGAGAAAGGCGGGTTGGCAATCACGCAGTCGAACTTTGCCACCTCGCCACCTTGCAGGATCTTCGGGTTGCGCAGGGTGTCGCCCTGCATGATATTGAAGTCGGATGCGCCATGCAAGAAAAGGTTCATCTTAGCGATGGCTGAGTTGACCACGTTCTTTTCCTGGCCGAAGATGCAACCGCAGCACAGGCTGCTATGGTTCATGTGATGAACGGCCTCGATAAGCATGCCGCCGCTGCCGCATGCAGGGTCGTAAACTGTATCGCCTGGCTGCGGGTCAAGGATGCGAACGAGCAACTGCACGACCGATCGAGGCGTGTAGAACTCGCCGGCCTTGGCCTTCGAGTCGTCTGCGAACTTCTTCAGCAGGATCTCGTAGGCGTCACCCATCAGGTCTGTAGGATAATCCTTGTTGCCGAGCTTGCGTGTGCTCAGGTGCTCAATCAAATCTCGGATCTTTCCGTCCGAAAGGTTCTTTTTGTCGGTCCATTTCTGGGCACTGAACATGCTGAGCACACCATAGAGCGTGTCCGGGTTGGCCAACTCAATGCCACGCATGGCACCCACAATGGCCGAGCCCAGGTTCTCGGATCGCTCACGCACATCTTGCCAGTGGCAGCCATCAGGGATGACAAACCTGTGCTGCTCGGGAAGAGAAGCATACTCCTGGTCGCCGTTACTCTCGACGAGGGCCTCTTCGGTCTCCTCGTCATAGACGTCCGAGATGCGTTTATAGTAGAGGATGGGCGTGATATAATCCTTGAAGTTATCTTGGCTGACGGGGCCACGCAGGATGTTACAGGCTTCAAACAAGAAGTTGTACAGGTTCTGTACGCCTTCAAGTTTCAGTTCCTGCGCTGTTTTAGGCTTGTCGAACAGCCCGGGTGCCGTTTCTTTCTTTTTCTTAGCCATAAGGTTTATGTCATACTATAAACTATAAAAAACAAACTCCAGTGCAGTCCCTGCGAGCCGACCAAAGCTCAAATAACTGCAAAGGAGTTTGATATGTCGTTATTCATTGGTCTGTTGCAGGATGGCAAGAATACTTATATTCTTGCTGGTGACTGCAAAGATAAACAAATTATTTCAGCAGTCATAGAATATAGTTTTTTTATTATTACACATTTATTAAAAACTGCAAGATGCAAAAAGCATAAGACAGGTAACTTCGGTGAAAAAGAAGGATAATCGCTACCTGATTATCCTTCTTTGCCTCGCAATACAACAGATATGCGTTATATCACTCTTTGTAATTATAATGATACTATATGCTTAATTATAAAGAATGCAGCCAAGCCTAATATGGTGGTTATTATGTATTGAATAAAAGTACTAACTCCTGAAGTTATTCTTGATGATTTATATGAATCCATATTATTTTTTAATTTGAAACCACCTCCTCTGATAGAATCATAATAATGTCTAAGAGTCCATTTATATCTTCTAACAATAAAAAATAGATAGAGATAATCTACAATAAGATAGACGACAGCAAACAGAAGTGTTAATTTAACATCCGTTGTAGGAGTAAAACCTCCGTCTTTGTACGCAAAAGTCCATGACGCAGCTATCAGTGAGAAGGCAGTATATCTGCCCATCTTTCTCATCTGCTTAGAATAATTCCTAATGATATCATTTATTCTATCTGCATCTGGGTCTTTTTCGACTTTTTCTTCGTTTTCAATATTTTGAACCCTGACGTTTTGGATTTCAACGTTTTGGATTTTAATATCTTCTTTGGACTCATATGAGTCTTCTAATGTATGAAGAGCACTAGACACCGGTTGAGTTTCTTGATTTCCCCATACAACAGCAAGAATTTTCTTGATCTTCATCGTTTTGGCTTGAATTTAATAGTACTAATACCTGCTACCATTCTTGGATTGATCACAACTTGAATACTTCGATTAGCATGACTTTCTCCCAGAGCACGAAGTTTTTGATAAGTAGAAAAATTAACAAGAACTTCTTTGGGGCTGCCAGGCTCTACTATGCCAGGTTCCACAATACCATCAGGACGAGAGATCTTGCAAATGATACTGCCCTCAACCATCTCAACAACACATGAGAATCTTTTCCTAGTGGCTTTGGAAGCAGGACGAGGTGAATGTAAACTCTCAATTAATATTTTTTCTAATGTTTCTTTAGGATTCTTGGGATTATCTGCCATATCTAAATTTGATTAGTTTAACATTGCAAAAATACAAATTTTTATAATAAAAACAATAAATGAGATCATTTTTTTAGAAAATTGCATTCCTTTACATTTAACTGGATAGCTTAGGTTAGCCATAATTAGCACTGTGTAAGTGGCTCACACCCGTGTAGCGAGAGTTACTATACATCCCTGCGAGTTTACATGAAACGTCCCGTCTGTCACTAGAATTACTTGATAGATTTTTGAGCGATTAACTAAGTTGGTTTACACTAATTATATCGTTCGCCTAAACTGGGTTGACAGTTTGGTGGTTTTATCACTAAATCAGTTTACAGCTCTCGAGGTTTCACTGTTGCGGTTTACAGAGACTTTTATCATTCCAGCTGGTCCATCAAGGATTTCTTGACGCTCATGTCAATCTTGCGATAGCGGTTGAAGGCTTTGCTTCCCTCGACATGGCCTGTCATCGATGCAATGATATTAGGATCCTGGACGAGGCCGTAAGCTATGCCGGTGAACGTTCTTCTGGCCATGTGGCTTGTGGCGACTTCGTATAGAGGTTTCATCTCATACTGGCGGGTTTGTGGATTCAACACTGCAACCTTGCGGTTCAAGCCTGCTTCCTTAAAAGCTTTCTTGATGTAAATGTTATACTTCTGCTGACTGATGAACGGGAACAAGGTGCCTCGTTGTGGGTCATAGTACTTCTCAATAAGTTTCTGCGCTTTCGACACGAGCGGCACCTCGACAAGAACGGGATTATTGTCCTTGGTTTTGCGCGGAGTGTATTTGAGGCAGCCATCCACGATGTTTTCATAGGTGAACTTGTAGAGGTCACCGACACGACAACCGACGTAGCTTTGAAACACGAAGATGTCACGCTGCAGGGCAACCATTCCTTCAAGAGGAGCTGCCTCCAACTGGAGACGTTCCTCTTGTGAAATATAGAAGGGGGTGCCATATTCAGCGTTGTCAATCGTGAACTTGTGGAAGGGGTTACGGTCAGCATAACCTTCCTTCATGCACCAGAGCCAATAGGACTTAAGAATCAGAAGAATGTTATTCAAAGTATTCTTACTACGTGGCTCTGGGCAGCGGCTCTCAATCTTCCGTCCAAGTTTTTGGCATTCTTCATTCACTTGATCAAATGCCTTTAGATAGCGGCGATTGCTGCATTTCATCTTTTTGGTTTCCTTATCACGAACCCAATATTCGTGCTCATTAATAAGGAAAGTCCTGAAGCCTTCCAGGTCTTTGTGCGAGAAGGTCTCGAAGTCAAAAACTGCGCCCTGCAGCAGCTCATATCTGCGCAGCATGCGCCACATCGTCCAGAAGTGTTTCTCACGATACATGGACACGCGGCGACTTGCCACAAACTGCGGGAAGGTGGATGTCACCGTTTCTCGATCGGGCTCTCCAATGAGTTCATCATCTTCCACTGCCGGCGCATTGAATTGCGCTATCACGTCCTTGAGCCAGGTGGGGCTGATCCTGCTCCTGTCGGTTTCTTCCCAGGCACGGTTGACTGCAGAGCACAGGTCTTCGAGTTTATGCTTCATTTCGCGATGGTACCTCACCTCTTCGGTCATCGAACGGGCACGCAACACCATCTTCTCGCCGTCCCAGTAATTGGGCTTGTCGAGAATGAAAATACCCGTTCCAGCCCGTTGATATATCGTGGATCCCTGCCTGAAGGTCATGATGATCTCATTCCGGTTGAGTTCGTTGTGTCTTTTTGATAGACGAAGATAGATAACTGCCATGATTTTCAATGTATTTTGGTTTATTCAGCCACAAAGATAATCAATTTCTAACGTTAATGCAAATTTTTAACATTATTTCTTGTTACCAGTTGTTTTTATAAACAACTGGGTATAAGTTCAATATTGTAGTTCAAATCTTGAATTTAACATATCAGTTTCTGCACCGAAATTGCACCGATAGCCGATATTTAAGATATTTTAATGTTATTTTACAATATCACCACATTTGTAATTTACTGATTTTCAGATAAGTTAATATCATTATCGAAATCCCGAAATCAATAGATATCATATTAATGTCCTCATCTTGGACACAGAAAAACGGAGGTCGTTGATTTTCAACGGTCTCCGCTTTTTTATCCCCCACCCCAATTATTCTTTACAATAAAGCGAACAGAGACTCGAGCCACAACCGTCCAGCGATAGCAGGTTGCGCGGGTGGGCCAATCGCTACAGGCGATGATTAGGATCTTGTCACAGAGATAGGCTTCCTCGTACCGCTATCAATATGGATTCGCGACACGGAGGCCTAAAGAAATGCCTGCTAAGAATATGCAAAACAATGTGTCCATTATCATAGCCTTTAATGATGGCGTTAAACGCTCAGCGCTGATGGGACAAGACCCAGGCGATACGTTCGCTGGTAAAGGCATTATCAATCGCTGAACGGTGATCGCATCCCTCCAAGGGCTGGAAATTGACTTCACCACCTAAGAGCCTGATGTCGTCAATCATCTGCACATACTTGCTGTAGTTTCTTTCACGGGTTCCCTTGGTGCAAAGCAGCGGTGTGCTGCCCAAGTCGGGTACACCCATTCCACGGTAGGCTCCCGAAGCCGCCATGGCTGCTGCGAAGTAGTCAGGATAATCTTTCACGATGTGCCACACGCCATCGCCTCCCATCGATGCTCCAAAGATGTAGATCCTGTTGGGGTCGGCGCCGAAGTCCTGCACATACAGGTCGGCCAATGCTTTGACAAACGGGTTGTAGGACGGGCATTTTACCGGCCCTTGGGGACGGGGGCCTCCTGGGGTGCGGCGTCCCGATCGTTTGGGCGGGGGATTATAACCAGACCATGACGATTCATCCTCGCATTGGGGAACCAAGAAATAGGCCTTGATGCCCTGCTCAGCGAGGTAGTCATAAATTTGGGCGATGCCGGGCGACCTCAGTTGCTGTTCGTTGTCACTGCCGGCACCACTGCCGCCATGCAGGTAGATGATGATTGCGGGACGGGCGGTATCGGTCGGGGCAGTCAACACCGCCCTATACCGGACCTTTCTCTTGTCAATTTTCACCGTTTTTTCGGCGAAAACATAGAACAGGTTGTCACCCTTGCTCCTGCCTTGTGCGCTAGCGCCAAGGTCCCATGTGACGGCAACTGCCGCCAGTATCAAAAATATCAGAATCTTTTTCATGCCGCAAGTTACTAAAAATCTTCGAAATACCCCCAAAGAATATTCAAATTCACTTTAAACAATAATTGTAGAAGAATGTGACTAATCAAGTAAGGCATGGCCATCGATGAGCGGTGGGAACAGGGTGATCTCCGCAGGGCCAAGTCGCCCGCGGCATGTTCTTTTATTTACTGATGGTGATTCAATTGGCTGCCGCTTTTGATGGGGCAAAGCCAAAGCGTTGCTTGAAGATGCGTGAGAAATGGGTGGGATTCTCAAAGCCCAGGGAGTAGCAGACATCGGCCACCGACAATGAGGATGAAGCGAGCATCTCTTTGGCCTTCACGAGACGGTGCTCCCTTATCCAGCCTGCAGGCGAGCAGCCGTAAATGAGGTTGAAGTCGCGCTTGAAACTTGACAGGCTGCGACCGCTCAGGTAGGCCAGATCCTCAAGCGACACGGGCGATGTATAGTTCTCCTCAACGACCCTGCGGATGTCGGTCTTGACAGGTTGGCGCAGCTGCAGCATCTGCCGAAAGATGTTCTTCGAGCAATCCATGACAAGATAAAGCAGTTCCATCACTTTCAGCCGCAACAAACCCGAATTGACCTGGGACGGGTCGTTGAAATACGGGGACAGGCTCCAGCAGTAGGCAACGAGTTTCTCGCTCATCGGGCTGACCTGGGTGCCGAATTCCTCGGTCATGGGCGGTACCGTCACGCTCTGCGACGTGAGGAAATCCTTGAGCAGGTCATCGTTGATGGCAAACAGCAGGCTCTCGAACAGGCCGGTGTCCTCACCGCCGCGTTTCTCGTAGTTCACCGACTGGGACTTGCGCAGCAGGATCATCTGGTTCTTACGCACGGTCCATTGCCTGCGACCGCAGGTCAGCGTCACCTCGCCTCCCAGCACCACATAGAGCAGATGCTGCTCCAGGAAGAACGTGCCCCGTTCACCCGCAGTGACGATGCACTGGTCAATGACCGCTCCGCCATCAAGCACAAGGGAACTGGCCGTGTAGTCGCCCGACACGAGCGCTGTGGGGAATTTCGTTGTCTTTGCCATACTTCAAGTGATGATATAAAAAACTGGTGTGCAAAAATACAAATCATTTCGGCACACCAAGTCGTTTTTAGGTAGGTTTTTACTTAACGCTGTAGATCTTGCTCACGATCTTCCACTCGCCGTTCTCCTGCTGAGCGAGTGTGAACATGTCGTTGAACGACCCGAGTTTGCTGAACCATGAGTCAATGCGGACAAAGGCGATGTTGCCTGCGATGTTCACGTCAACGACCTCATAGGTCACCTCTTCCTCACCGGTCTGCTCCAACCCGTCATAGAGAGCGGTAATGGGCACGGTCGTGATCTTCCCGTTTTCTACCCAACTCATCGTTGCGGCCTCGGTAAACGACTGCTGTCCGATTTCACGACTGGCTTTGCGGCCTGCCTCGGCATAAAGTTCCACTGCTTTAAGGATTGCAGCCACCTTTTCACTGTGATTTGTCATTGTTGTCATTGTTTGTGCCGTTGCGCTCAATGCCATGAGGCAAAACGCGATGGCGATGAATATCTTTTGCTTGATTGCCATGTTGATTACTTGGTGATGGTGTTGGAGTTCTGGTTATAGGCCTTGGCCACGCACTTCCACTCGCCGTCGATCTTGAGCAGCAGGAGAACATCGGTAAAGTCGATGGAGCCTCCCCAGCCCTCTTCAAGCACGCGGACGACGGCCAGCGTCTCTTCCAGTTCCAACACATCGATACGGGTCTTGAACTCGTCACCGGCACCCACGGTGTCCACGTTGTGGTAGAACTGCTCGATGGAGCCGCGCTCGAACTTTCCGTTCAGGAAACCGAACAGGCAGGCATCCTCGGTGAACAGTTCCTTTGCATACTTGCTGTTGCCCTCGGCAACACTCTGTGTGAACTTGCTTGCAGCCTCAACCACTGCATTGTACTCTTCAATCTTGCTTCTCATCTTGTCGTGATATTATTTAAGTGAATGAATGTTTTCTGATTGCAAAATTACAACTGTTCAGCCAAGAAGACTTTTCTTTTTAGCTCAAAGAATATTGTTTTTCAGTCCATGTTTACTTCCGCTGGCGAAGCAACACACTCGCTTTCTTTGTCACATTTCTACTCTTTTCACTTTGAAGGTCTAGTACAATTGGGAAAGATATTCCTTAGGAAAAATGTACGAGCAGCATGTTTATTCTTTAGAAAAAGTGTAACTTCGTGGCAATTATTCCTTCGAAAAAAATGACAGGACATGAAGATTAACATCCGACAAGCAAGCAGGGAGCAGGCCCCGGAGATTGCCCGCATGATCATGCTGGCCATGACGGACGACTGCTGCCTGAGTTTCTGTGGCGAGGGCTATGGGCTGGATGACTTTTACAAAATGATGACCCTGCTGGTGGAGCGGGAGGATTCGCAATACAGTTACAAGAACACCTGTGTGGCCCTGGACGGTGACAAGGTGGTCGGCATCTCGGTCAGCTATGATGGCTCAAGGCTGCACGAGCTTCGCCGTCCGTTCCTCGAATTGGCCTTGGAACTCATCGGTAGGGATCATTCCGGCATGAATGATGAAACACAGCCAGGAGAACTCTATCTTGACTCGCTGGCAGTGCTGCCTGAATATCGCCGACAGGGAATTGCAAGGCGCCTGATACGCGTCACCAAAGAACGCGCCGACCAAATGGGCCTGCCTGGCCTTGGGCTACTGGTTGATAAAGGCAATCCCGTTGGTGAGGCACTGTATACATCAATCGGTTTTCGATATGTGAACGACAACCACTGGGGCGGTCATGACATGAAGCACCTGGTGCTATGACTCAAAGCCCGTCAAGAGGACATCAGCTGGATATACAACAGCGAGCAGTTCGATGACGAAGATGAGGGTGATCTCCGCCGGGCGAAGTCGCCCAGCGGCATGAGGCAGCAGCTCGGCACTTTTCGCCATGTCGCAAACTACGGTTCCTTGGGTGGCAGGCTTTGGAAGTTTCGTGTTGCCCACACTTGAAGGAGAAACACGATGCTGAAAACGGCACCCACCTTATACGGGCCGAGGATGTCTTCAACTCCGAATAGTGCCCTGGACATCGGCATCACGATGAGGGGCGACACAAATTGCCCCAGATATAGGGCTGCGGACAGCAGCGGCATGACCGTTGTGGCGGAGTCTCGACCGCCCTTGATGCTGGCAATAGTATTCAGATAGGGTACCCCTACTCCAGTGGCGATGCCGATAAAGGCTGATCCAAGAATGGCCATCGGTATGGCGGGAACAAGGTAAGCCGCATAACCCGAAAGGAAAAATAAGGGAGCAAAGTATTTGATGGACATCCTGAACCTGCGCATCAGCGTTCCGAAGGCAAGTCCTACAAAGAACGCCACGACATCAAGCCCCACCATGATCATCGTTATCGCCTCGGCCGATAGCCCCGTCTGCCGGCTGGCGATGATGGCGAAGTTGGTGGGAAAAATGAAGAACAGGATCATCAGCAGCAACATGCCTGTTACCGAGGGATGAAACTTCAGCAGTTGACTGGGCTTGAAAGGTGTACCACGCTGGTTAGATGAGCCTAACTGCGCATCGGGCAGCCACAGCCATACCATCACCACTGCAATCAAGCCTATCAGATAAACCAGGAAAGCATAATTCCATTGTATTGTCGCAAGCAGGCCAGCCAGCAACGTGGCAATCACGCCGCCCATCTGGTTCATGGCTGCCGACAATCCCATGAGCCTTGCTTGCCGCTCAGGAGGGAAATAATAAGCAAGCAGGCCCGTTGACAGCGGCATGATGAGGCCGACACTGACACCCAGAAGGGCCCGCATCAGCAGCAACACATGAATCTCGTCAACGAAGAAGCACCCTGCACCCGCAGAGACATAGAGCAACAGCCCTATCGTGGCTATGGTTCGAGTGCGGACCCTTCGGACGAGTTGCAGGAAAAAGATGTTGGTGATGATAATCAGCAAGGCAGGCATGCTGACGATGAGTTGCACCAACAGGTCGGGTGCCGAAGCAAAATGAGCCTTAATGATGCCCAGCGCCGGGGCGATGGCGGCTCCTGCCATCACGGTGAGCAGCGACATCGAAAGGATGGTAGCCGTCACCCGTTTAGAGACGTTTTTCTGTTCCATTAAAATTGTCGGGAGTTTCAGCTCTACCAAGCTTTTTTGTCGTTAGAAATCGATTCACGGTTTCAGCAAATCGGGCGCAAAATTACTAAAAACAGTGATATAAACTGATTAGACGACTTGTTAAAAAATCAAAAAACATGCCTATATACAGCGTTCACTAAAAAGGCTTTTTTTGTTAATTTTGCCATGACAACTCTATCAATAATAAACACTTAATACATCAAGAACATGTCAAAAACTGTAGAAATCCAGATTGAGAAATGCCGCAACCTCGTCGAGGGTTTGCGCAAACATTTGAACGGTAATGGCGCCGGTGTCACCACCGATGAAATTACCGCTATGAAAAAGGCCATGGAAGAACTCGAGGCGGCCAACACCGAGGTCGAAAGGATGCGCGAGGAACTGGCGCCCAAAGTGAAGCACACCAATGAGCTTTTTGAACAAGTGAAAAACGCTTATCTGGAAAAGAAAGCATTAATCAAGGGGACTTATCCGCAAGAGAAATGGCTCGAATACGGAGTCCCCGACAAGCGTTAGCCTATCGTTTATTCGCCAAGAAGTCGCTGGAGCGCGCTGATGCGTTTCGGCGACTTCACTATTTGCAGCCAGTAATGGCAGGGCCATCGATGAGCGGTGGGAACAGGTTCTCACTGCTCCGTCAGTTGCTTGCACTTACCGACGGGTGGTTCGGTCAATGTGATACGAACCACGGCTGTCCGTTCGAGGCTGCGAGCTATTGCATCATCAAAAGCATCCATGTGATGAGGCAGGAAACGCTGGCAAATGACTCTTAGGGCCGATATCTTCTCTTCACGTTCAGTCACAAGTTCTGCCACGCCGACGGCAGTAGCAGACCTGTACTGCAAGGTGAAGTTCCCGACTTTGGAGTCGAAGGTCGGTGAGCAACGGGTCACCGCAGAGAGGAACACAACCGGGTTATGGGCGATGCAGTCCAGTTTCTCTCCCTCCAGGGCGCAGTGAAAGTAGAACGTCTTGTCATCGGTACGCGCCAACGACAATGGTAAACCGTATGGTGTTCCGTCTTCCCTGGTCATGCTGACCGTCACGAATGGGGCCTTGTCCAAGACTTCCAAGGCGAAAGCGGCATCCCTCTCTCTGTCAGATCTTCTCATCTTATCATTACTTGTTGAATAAATGCCGAA
>Ga0310695_10010566_pt1 | contig 13455 bp, 18 predicted proteins | sample RumenRJG_04DNA_FD_203882 | JGI IMG/M metagenome (GOLD analysis project Ga0310695, IMG submission 203882) | Bovine rumen microbial communities from Lethbridge, Alberta, Canada - RJG_04 (v2) (version 2) | ecosystem: Host-associated > Mammals > Digestive system > Stomach > Rumen | place: Canada...
CCGACTTGTCTATATGTTTTCCCTCAGGCTTCATCCTTCACCCATCATACCTCTTCTCTATCACCTCCCAGTCCACAATCTGCCACAGCGCAGCCAAGTGGTCAGGTCTGCGGTTCTGATAGTCCAAATAGTACGCATGCTCCCACACATCAAACGTCAGCAGCGGCTTCAAGCCCTTCTGAATAGGGTTTGCCGCATTCACTTCTTGAGTGATCACCAGCTTACCCTCCTTGTCAGCTGACAGCCACACCCAGCCACTTCCAAACAACGTTGCCCCAGCCTTCTGGAATGCCTCTTTGAAAGCCTCAAACGACCCAAAGTCACGCTCAATCGCCTCAGCCAGCTTTCCCGTAGGCCTATTGTCAGCCTTAGGCGCACAAAACTGCCCGAAGTACAGGTTATGGTTCAATATCTGCCCCGCGTTATTGAGGATTGCGCCCTCACTATTAAGCACAAACTCTTTCAATGCTTCAAATTCTCCAAAGCTCCCCTCGCCCTTTGGAGAGGGGTTGGGGGGTGAGGCTAGTCCATTAAGATTATTCACATACCCCGCCAGATGCTTCCCATGATGAAACTCCAGCGTCTGCTTACTTATCACCGGCTCCAACGCCTCCACTGCATACGGCAATGCCATCAATTCAATCTTCTTCATATCCTTAAGTTTTTAGTGATTCATGTTGCAAATATACGCATTTTCTTTCAATCTTTCTATCATCTTACTATATTTTTTAGCATTTCTTACGCCGATAACAAAAAAAACCAGCCTCGCGGCTGACTTTCCACATTTGTTAGAAGCTATTAGCATCATACTAACCAGCGCTGTTATCTTCTTGTCTTGTTTGTCGCTATGCCATAGCGACCCCTGTCCTGTGCTCGGCGGTTCCGCCATCGAGAAAGCCACCGTTCCCTGCGCATCTCCGCAGGGTTTTTCCCCCGTATGTTGCGACACTATCGCGACCCTAATTCCCCCTTTGGCTATTTCCCCGCTATTTTATAGCGGTCTCTCTTCATCCCGTACTCGGCCCGTTCTTGACCCCTGTCCTGTGCTCGACGGTTCCGCCGCCGAGAAAGCCACCGTTCCCTGCGCTTCTCCGCAGGGCTTTTCCCCCGTATGTTGCGCCACTGTCCTTGCCCCTTGTCCTGTGCTCGGCGGTTCCGCCATCGAGGGTTGCTACCACTCCGTCCGCGTCAGCAAAGGGCTCTCCTCCGTCCGCGTCTTGCGGTTCCCCCGCAATTTTTACCTCTCCGTGCACCTCCCTGCCGCCTCCGCTACCCTCCCACCCGTAAAATAGGTTAGGACCATTTTTTATACTTGGTGGCTCCTCGCCCCCCTACCCCTCGGTGTTTAAGCATGGCCTTAGATTATTGTGTTGCTTATCAGCATTACCCACCGCGCCAGCCGACAAATAATCAAAGTTCACCCCGAAGGGGCACAGGCTCTGTGAACTTTACCGAAACCGAGAGAGCAGCGAGAGCAGTGTGAGCTCGCTCAGACACTGCCGAGTCGCGTTCGAGGTCGAGCATCGCTCAACCTTTGCGCAGGGCGGTCTCTGCCCGTAGCAAATTGAGCCTCCATTGAAAGGGAGGTCTGGAGGGTCGTGTTTCTTTGGTTCCTTTTCTTTGCGACAAAGAAATGAACAAATCCTTTTTGCTTCTTTTTCGAAAAAGAAGAAATAAAAAAGGGGAACAGATTGCTCCGTTCCCCTCCTATTCATGCAAATGAACCAGCCTTATTTGACCTTCGGTCGACTTCTGTCGCGACTCGACAGAGTTGACGTTCGTCTTCCTCGAACGCGCCTCGGCCATCGATGCAAGCATCATGGCACTCGCTGCTCTCTCGGTTCATGCGAGCATGGCTCTGTGCTCACTGCTCCATTAGTTCTGGTCCATACCACCACCGCCACTCTTGGTAAAGGTGCGGCTAGTAACCTCACTACTTACACCGTTCTTGATGGCAATCGCCTTCACCGTCGTCGTTGCCGTCAACGTAATCGGCTCACTATAAGTGGCACTCTCAGCCGTCGGCGTACTACCATCAGTGGTATAATAGATGGTCGCACCGTCAGGACCCGTCATCGTCACTTGCGTGCTCCCGGTGAACAGCGTCTCACCGCTCAACTGCGGAGCCTCCACAGTCACCGTGCCCGAGGGTTCTCCCGAGGGATTACCACCATTACCTCCGGAATTTCCATTCCCTCCGGAACCTCCGTTATTCCCCGAATCCGTACTTCCGGACCCCGTAGTTCCACCGCCACTCTGGCTACCCGAACCGCTTCCGCCGTTACCCGATGGATTCACCCATCCGTTTCGTGCCCCGTTCGTCTCATCATCAGGATGCAAGAACGCCTTCCTGCTCGTAATACCACCATAACTCTGCACGCTCGCGTCAAACGCAGCCTGCCCCATGTAGCTCTCCAACACCGAAGAATCCACCGTCAGTCGCTGCGAACTCACCGTCAGGTTCTTCTGCTCGTCCTCACGACTATGCACCCACGCTGCCGCACCGTTCTCTATCGACACTCCCATTCCCAGGAACCCGCCGACACTCGAGAAACCCAGTTCACTCACCACCGTCCACAACAGCGTCTCATCCGTCACGTCCAGCTTCACCTTCCATCCCCTGATCTTCGCGCGCGGCAAACCCTGCGAGTCCACCTTCTGCTCACCGTAGAAGAACGTCAACTGGTCACCATCCTCCCAGTCCTCGTTCATCGTTTCCAACGCCACCGAGAAGTCCGCCACCGTCGTGTCCTCCGTGATTACCAGGTCCCCCAGCGCGATGTCCGTCACCAGCACACCCTCACCGTTCATCTCGCACTCGATGCCCTGCAACTTACCGTTCGAAATCTTGTACGGTGCCAACACACACCCACCGTTCTCCAGCTCACTCTTCTTCAGATACACACACGTCATCCGCACGTTCTCCTTGATAAACGCGTTATAGTCACTCGTACCCGCAGGCAAGTTCTCATGACTCTTCTTCAGCGTCTTATGAAACTGCGTGTACACCGCCCCCAGGTTACCCCACGCCATGCGCAGCTCACCCTGAGCCTTCGTTCTCAGTGGCGTCTCCGGCACCTCTGGCGCCACATACACTGCCACCTTACCACTCTTCGTCTGCTGAAACTGCAGCGGTCCGATCTTCCCGCTCAGCTCCTTCAACAATCCTGTTGCCTTTCCCATAATCTTTTTTCCTTTTTAATTAATTAAACAATTACAATTTACAACTCACTTCATGTCTATTCGCCTCCTTACTCCGATAGCTCACCTGCAACCACGAAGGCCTACCCTCTCTGTCACAGTCCACATATACCAGCTGGTCAAAATCTACCATCTCCTCTATGATCCGTGCTATCTTCAAGTTCTCCTCCCTCGTCACCTCCGGTACCTCACATGGATCCTGAAGACTGCGATTAAGCGAGCACAATGCCGAATCTTGTTCGAGCGTTGTCGAGCGTGAGCAGACTCGACGCACAGCGTCAAACTTCCGTGGCAATCCAGCCACGGCGCAAACGTCTGCCACCTCACCAGTCTCATAACGCTCATCCAGCTCCTGTTTTTTCACCATCGCATGACACTGAAAACACCTCAGCACCCTAATCGGCCGTCCGTACTGCTCTCTCACAGGCTCCAGCACCTCCTGTGCTAACTTCCACGCTTTCGGATAAACACTCAGCAATGACAAGCTAAAACCGCCCAAATCTCCACAGCATTCCTCACACCGTCCTTCCTCCGTATAACACGGAATCATCTTCTTAAACCCAAAATGTTTCTTCTTACTCATCTCCTTACTCCTTTTTAATTATTCCTTCTTGTCTTGTTTGTCGCTATGCCATAGCGACCCCTGTTCTGTGCTCGGCGGTTTTGCCGTCGAGATTAAATGTTCGCCACCGTGCCCTGCGGTTTTCCGCAGGGTCTCTAGGCTTTTCCCAATTCCTTCACATCCACTCGCTGATAACCATTTCCTACCTTCTTCAGGATTTCCTTCCGATTTTCACCCGTTCGCTTATACGACACGTGAACAAACGTCGGATAGATAATCATCTGATCGAACTGGCCGTTCTCCTTAATAATCTTTGCCAGCCGTGCATTATCATCACAGCGAATATCCGCCGCCTCCCCCTTCATATGTTGGCTACCGCTGGCTCCTCCAACCCTTCCATTATGCAACGGACATCGGAAACCGCTATTCACCACTATCGGCTTTCCCATTTTCCGTCTCACAGGGTCTAGCACCTCCCGAACCAGCGCCTCCATATTCTCGTCAATGCCGTTTGGCATCTTCCGTACTGCCTGCGCCAACCGGCACTCAGCGCATCGGTCCTCCTTCCGTTCCCGATAGCACCTAATCACTTCCGTTTTCTTAAAATACTCCATCTTTTTATTCATTATTATATTTGTTCCGTATGGTGCGATATTATCGCGCCCCTTTCATTAGCCTACTGACCCATCCCCTTACCATTTTCGCCACGCCAACCTGATTATTATCACCAACACCCCCGTTGCTATTATAATCCACAATATCAACCTCAATGTCGTGTGCAGAGCGGTTCGGCCGCTCTGGCCCCCTCCATATTTACCGTTTGTTGCGACTGAGTCGCGACGCTCCACATAAACAGTGTCCACCACAACCTCCGTCTTCGTCGTTTGCCTCGCGATTTTATCGCGATTCCTAGTCCGTAACCGGTCAGTAATCTGCGTAATGCGAACAGTGTCCCCAACTTCATTCCTATCAATCATGATGGTCGTGGTCTCTACTACCGTATCGCGAAGCTCAACTACCACAGAGTCCTTGGCCTCCATACTCCGCTGTTCCACTGTTCGCAAATCAGCAGATTCCCTCACTGCACTACTGCGCGTGGTGCTGCATCCGCTCAATAATAGGACAGCTGTCCCTATGAGCACACTCTTTAACCCTTTCCAACGCATGTTTCAATTCCTTTACTTCGTCCCTCAGTTCCCTGACCTCATGCCGCAGGGGTTCGGCAATGTTCTTTTCAAATTGCTCCACATACACCTGAGCCAGCTGCATGTCCTTAATGCGATTGTCAGCCTTTAGGCTTTCAATCTCCTGTCGGTGTTTCCTGCCACTTACAAACCAGCCACAAGTGCTCAGCAATGTAAAAACACCCAGGATAACCTCTGTCCAATTTATCATCATCTCATTACCTCCTATTGTTTAACAATTATCTTTTATCTGTTATCTATTAACTCCTTTCATAGGCCTACTGACCCACCGCCTTTCCTTTTTCGCCACTGGGCATAAAAAAAGGCCCGTACCCTCGGTACGAGCCCCTGCCTTGCTATAGGCAAATTATCTCTTCAGTCAACGCTGCAACCGCTTATTCCGGTTATACGCCTCCTTCTTACTTATCGCCAACCACTCACAAATCTCATCCAGATCGTTGCACACACGGATCGCCTCCACAAACGCTGTCAGCTCCTCATCGTGAGCTACAGCCCTAAATGCCCGCTCATACAACTCCTCCATCTCGTCCTCGTCCATATCCGCTATATGGAAGCGACGGTCCAGTCGGAGCTTCTCGGGGTCATACCCCTCTTCATCATCGTCGGTGCCAGCCAGAGCCTCATCCAGTGTCACTAAGTCCATATACACTATCATCTGCTCCTGCGGACGGCGCTTCCACTGCTCCACGCGCTTCGAGATCAGGTTGTCAGCTATACGCTTCAGCTGCTCTGCCAGCGTAAACCTATCCTGCCATTCCCATTCGCCGCTCGCCAACTTTCATACCGCCTCTCCCAAGTAGTGGTCCACTGCCGGCATACCCAACACCGTTTCACTATGGGCACCGCTACCGTTGGCCTTACTTCCGTACAATCGCCAATCTATAAGACGTTTCACCTGATCAATGGCATCCTGCCATTCTTTGTTTCCGACTCTCGCGAGTCTCGCTTTTGTTTTCGTACTTAACTTGTTCATGCTTCAAAACTTTTTTAAATGGGTTTGTAATACTATAAATTTTTTCGGGCCTGAAACTTGAATCATGAAACCCTTCTTTACTAGCATACTGACCCACTCATGGAGGTTTTTCGCCATGAACGAGTAACTTTTTTCCTTTAATTCACAAAATTCACGTAATCGGTACTGAAATCGGCACTCTCAGCCTATCCCTAACTTCCTGATAGATATTGATTTCGTCAAACAATTCAACATCAACTCCCTCGCCTAACTCTAGTGTTACTGCGACAGCATATTTGATGGGGTTTTCTATCTCACCGGCATCGTTAGCACAATTAACCTTAATGCCAAGGCTGGCGCCATCTTCATAAGGGAAAGGCAATTCGCTTTCAAACACTTCGTGCTGTAGCGTACCGCGCCGTGGAGCCCAAGCGTCAGCCAAATCTATACGGGTTTCAGCTATACGCTGGTTTTCCAGCATCTCTACCCACAACTTCGCTTTCCTGTAACGTTGTGTCTGTGGGGCCACATCGCTCATCCAGGCAAGTGTAACAGTTAATTTACGCTTAACATTCTTCGAGGCCAACGAAGGTGGTAGCGGCATCCTATACATATGCGCTTCTTCATTTCTCAGATCACCAAATCCCAATACGGTTACCCGCTGCGAGTTACACATCAGCGATTTTTCAAAATCAGGGTATCCATAACCCAACCACTGACGTTTAATACCCTTGACGGTTCTACCGTCTAGTCCGTCTGGCAAGAATTTCTCTATATTCTCTTCTATCCCGTCCCAGCTACATCCATGAACAGTCAGAGCCTTTATCATCAAATGTACATGGCTGTCTGGCAGTCCATAAGAATCCAGTATATCCTCCAGCTCTTGGTAACAATGATAGGCATGCCGACTTATCAAAGCAGTTGCCCCGCTCGTACCTTTTGTAAAGGCAGTATCACTACGCGTCGGTGTGGGCCACGCGGCCTCCACACCTGGTGTTCCCGTTTGCATGGTTGGTGTAAGTACAGTTGGGTCGGTATTTCTATATGGCAGCAACAACTGTCGCCCACCATCGTACACCAAGTCAGGCTTTACGCTATTCCTAAACCCTCCTCCAAAACGGGTATAGATAGAGGGATGAATACAGGCATAGGGATTTATCTTATCTCCATAGTCTAATATTCTGGAATGGTCGTTATGTACAGCACCCACCGTGATATTATTAATTGACTCCGAAGGAGCCAGTATTCTGTGCTCAGCACGATGTTGTAGTAAATCGTTCGTTATATACTTCGAAATTTCATCCTGCGCTTTCACTGCAAATTCTTCATACCGGCAACCCATCGGGAAAACCTGATCCAGAATATTACCAGCACTAATCACAAACAGCACGTTATACTTATAGCTCAGCCAGTCCAACAGTTTCGCCATCGGACTCATCGAGCGATAAAACACACGAGCGGCATCACCAATCGAGAAATTAATAATCTTAACCGAGGGCGCCACAGGTGGTTGTCCGTTCTCCCCCTCAAAGATGCGTCTCACGGCTCTATGTATTAGATCAACGCCTAAGATATCTTCGGGCATGCATTCCTGATTCTTGTCACCAAACGGAACCATCACCGGTCTAAGATATAGTTTTGTGTTGATGGCGGGGCCCCTATTACTCTTATCGCCGTGGATAATCAGCGATGACATCTCTGTGCCATGTTGCATCCTATGAGCTTCATATCGAGAACCGAAACCGTCTGGATCATCTACCGTAATTCTGCCTTCCAAAAATCTATGGCGACTCATTGGGTAACCATCCAAGATGGCTACTATCGGCTCTCCTGTAGGCAGAGGCTCGTCAAATGGCTCTGTTTCGGGTTCATCGCCCATCTCCTCATCATCTTCCATCGGGAGTGTCATCGTCTGAGCTTGTTGCTTAAAGTACATCACATCGCTACAGCTAATTAAGCTTTTCACCTCTGGATCTTCAATAATACCGCGCATTCTGGCCATCGGCATCTCCACCAGCAATGCATGGTACTTGATTTCGGGTATCACACAAACACTCAGAACTTTGCCAGCGTACTCTTTCACCATAGTGTCCACCTTCAACTGTGCTTCTGTTCTGCGCTGTTCAGAATTCCTAAACCACAATTCTATCTGGAACTTCACATCTTCCTCCATGTCCTCCTGAAGCCATTTATCCATAAAGTCGCTTCCATCAAGTCGATCTCGATAGTCCCAGAATCGCACATCGCGCAGTTGTTGGAACACTTCCTTGAATTTTCCATACCCTCTCTTTGCCTTGGCATCAGGCTCATTGGCGAACTCTTTGAAATGTGTCACTAGCCAATTCAGAGCTTCAGAATTTGTAGAAACCAAGTAAAGTCTTGACGACAATTCCTTTTCTATACGATTCCCCTCTATATCCGTCACATAGAAATCCTCATCCGGCTCCCCTTCAATATCTTCTTCAATCAGCCATTCCAGTCCTTCCACACGCTTTACTGCCTTATAGAAGTCATCTACCCTACCCGCTGTTTCAAGCACCAGCACATCCTCTGGATTCAAGCCCTCAGCTCCATTTTGTATGTGCATACGACTATCCAGAGCCTCTTGTAGTTTACTAAGCTTAGGCTCAATATATTGGGCTATCTTGTTCGCCGTTGGATAGTGCGGCTTTTGTGGCACTACTTTCCGCTTTGTTCGCTCTACCTCTTCCTTCTTCGGGAAAACCAATATCGGATAATCGTTATTCTTCATTATTGTTCAGCCTTTGGTTCCTCAGTTTTTTCACAATAACTTATCACATCCCAGTTCTTCAGGGCTGCACTCACTATCTTTCTCATATCGCCGCCGGGCAGCTCCATCACATAGCTCCTCAGCACCGACATGCAGAACTCCTCCACTTCCGCATAACTGCTCCCGTAGAGTTTCCTTGCTATGGTCTCAGCAGAGGTTTCAAATCCTATCTTATGCTCACGCTGGAACCTATCCAAAAATGCAACGATACCAGATCTCGTAGGCATCGGCAACGTCATCCTCATTTGGAATCTCCTCCAAACTGCCCTATCCAGCAATTCTGGGTGGTTGGTGGCTCCAATGATAGTCACATAGCTGGGCAGTTGGTCCATCTGCAGTAGCAATGAACTCACCACACGTTTGATTTCACCCGTTTCGTGCAAATCACCACGTTCCTTACCGATGGTCTCAAACTCATCAAAGAACAACACGCATTTCCGTGTGCTCACAAAGTCGATGAGCTTTTTCAGTCTCATGGCCGTTTCGCCCAGATACGCCCCTACTATGGTATCATATTTCACTACGTAAAATGGCTCCATCAATGCCTCAGCGATAGCCTCGGCCATGCTGGTCTTACCGTTTCCCGGAGGCCCTATCAGCAACACACGGTTTCTGGGTTCCACCCCGTAGCTTCGCAGTAAGTCAGCCCTAAACTGCTCCTGTATCAACTGCTGCACATTATACGTCACCTCTTGTGGCAATATCAGGCTTGCCAGCGTACGCACAGGCTCCCGCTCTTGTATAAAGCTCTCTGCCCGTGTTTCATTCACTACCATAGGAGCCTCGCCTCTGTCAGACTTCTGACTTCTTAAGTCTGTCATCTGACCTCGCTGAAGTTCGTTCTGCAGGCGGTCTGCCAATATGGTGTGCTGCTTCTCGCGTTCTTCCGCAATGATAGCTTCCGTCACCTTCCGCACCATCGCCTTATTTCCGTTCGAAGCGTATTTTACCAAATCTACTATTAGGTCTGCCCGTGCCATAATTCTACTTGGTCTTATTTAACAGTTCTCTGATATCTACATCCAGATAATAGGCAATATCATATAGCATCTCCAAGCTAGGTTGGCTGGAGTTCGTACACCAACGGCTTACCGTTGACTCATTTTTGCTCAATCTCGCCGCCAACCATTGGTTGGTTCGTCCTTTTTCATTGAGCACCGCCTTGATTCTATTCAGCTGTCTTACTGCCACATTTTATCCAAATTGATGTTATTTGCAATTTTTATTGCATATTATCTAAATTTGATGCAAATATACGCATTTTTTTTCATACTGCGTCATATTAATCTGTTTTTTTTATAAAAAATTTCGGGCGTCCACCTTTTCATCGTGACCGCCCGCCATTTGCCAAGCCCGCTTAACGACCTTGTTTTTCTTCCCCCTTGTCCTGTGCTCGGCGGTTCCGCCGTCGAGAGTTTACAGTGCCCTATGGTTTTCCCATAGGGTTTATTTACTGATACTGATTCCCTCTCTTACATCAGCCATCATACCTCTTCTCTATCACCTCCCAGTCCACAATCTGCCACAGCGCAGCCAAGTGGTCAGGTCTGCGGTTCTGATAATCCAGATAATACGCATGCTCCCACACATCAAACGTCAGCAGCGGCTTCAGCCCCTTCTGAATAGGATTGGCCGCATTTGCTTCTTGAGTAATCACCAGCTTGCCATCCTTGTCAGCTGACAGCCACACCCAGCCACTTCCAAACAACGTTGCCCCAGCCTTCTGGAATGCTTCTTTGAAAGCCTCAAACGACCCGAAATCGCGCACCCTCACGTAGCCAAGCGCTGTCCCTGTTTCCCCGCCAGCATCGAGTATGCCTCCTTGCAGCCCGAGAATCGTACAGCCCAAGTAGTAACTCTAAACTAAATCGTGAATCATGAAACATGAAACTAGTCATCGTCCACGTGACGATAGGTTAATTCAAACCCTACAAAAAGAAATAAAATAATTAAAAATAATAGGGAAATTAGGGGAAATTTGTGGAAAATTTCCTCTAATTTAAAAATAATATGTATCTTTGCAGCGTTAAAACGTCTGTGCAACTTTGCTAACAATGACAACAATGACAATTTCATCCACCCTATCATTAAAGGTATTATTATACATTTCGTATTAGCATTCATCCACCCGTTTGTCGATGGCAATGGCAGAACGGCAAGGTCCCTGTTCTACTGGTATATGATAAAAAAGGGTTACTGGCTAACAGAGTATTTATCAATATCAAGAATCATCTATACAAACAAAACGGCATACGAGAAAGCCTTCCTATACACAGAAAACGATGGAAACGACGTATCGTATTTCATACAGTATCATTTGGAAGTAATGAAAAAAGCCTTCGAAGATCTGAAGAAATACCTTCAGCGGAAAATCGATGAACAACAAAATCTTCTTCGCTTCTCTGGCATTTCCAACATTAACGAAAGGCAAAGATATGTCCTACGCACTATATCAGAAAGCAAACGCACCCTCTTTACTCCCAAAGAACTGGCTACACAATTCGATATTTCTGTAAGATCTGCCCGTACTGATTTACAGTCTCTTGTTGACATGGGTTATCTCAGCCAAACTAATTTGAACAAGAGAGCTATGGGCTATATAAAATCAGAGCATTTCGAGCAGCTTCTCACTGAAGTCTTAGACAAAAAATAGAGAAAATTAGGGGAAACTTTCCACAAATTTCCCCTAATTTCCTCTGCCATTCACTTCCATGTCCTGTTTTCTGCGATTACCCCACTCGTTCCTCGTTATTCATATTGGTTCTTACGCTTACACTCCTCCATCATCTCCAGCAACTTCTTAAACGCCTCCGCCCTCTCCGGCTTCATCTTCCCTGCATTCATCACCTTCCGATTGGCCTTCACCCAGTTCAGCATATCATGCTCTTCAATCCTATGCTTCGACGGATTCCGTTTGTTGGTCTCAATAAATGTTACAACCTCATTATATTTTGTCATCCATCGTTCTTCTTGTGTCATAACCCTGAACCCTTAACCGTCATCACCCCCTCCACTTCATGTGGCACAAACGGTCCTTCCTTGCATTCAAAGAAAACACTCCCAGACTCCAGGCATTCCACATTATGCCAGACGTTCTTGGGGATATCCACTCCATAGAGCCCTTCCTCTGGGCAGAGAATAACACTCTCTAGCACTGTACCATCATCATTGTAGGTATTCACTCGAACTCTACCACGAAGTAGCACAAACGACTCATCTTTCGTCGGATGACGATGTATCTCAGCCTTCAAACATCAGCCATCTAGTCCTTTAGACATCCTATAGGAACCACATAAATGCCATCCTCGCGACGATAAGCGTACGTTCCAACTCCAATCAAAATCATTTTAAAAGAAGGCATCTTCATCTTTTCGGGGTCAATCTTTTCCGTCAATAAATTCAATGCGTCTACACCATCTTTTATCAGTTTATCACCGCCAAGTTTAACCTCAACCAAACCGTATCGTCCGTCTCTCAGATGTACCACCGCATCGCACTCCAATCCATTTCTATCCCGGAAATGGTACACCCTCCCGTTCAAAGCCTCTGCATACACCCGAAGGTCACGCACTGCCATCGTTTCAAACAGTAGTCCAAATGTATTCAAATCATTTATCAAATCATTCGGGCCTACGCCCAGTGCTGCAGTAGCGATAGACGGATCAGTGAAATATCTTGTATCACTCGTTCTTATAGCAGACTTACTCCTCAAATTAGGATTCCACGCCTCACTATCCTCCACAACAAAGATTTGTTTTAGTGCCTTGCAATACGAAGCAATAGTATCTTCCGATAAGGTGTCAGCTTCATTTGCCATCAGGTCTGCCTTAATAGTTCCAAAAGATGCTTGGCTACCTTGATTTCTTGCCAATGAACGTAAGAGCCGATGTACCCTCACAGGATCACGGTCAACGCCATCGACTTTCTGTATATCACGTTTTTCAACTGATTCCACATAGTCAAAGGCCTGATCCAGTGCAATCTCTGGTTCCATGTCAACGGCAAGAGGCCATCCGCCACGACAGGTAAGGAAAGCTATCTTCTCAATATCCATTTCGTTGATACCTCCAATCTGAGCCGGTGCATTGAACAACTCAGCAAGAGACACTTCACCCGTTGACTCCTGCGATTCCCATAGACTCATCGGACGCATCTTTAACCATCCGATACGTCCCGTTCCTGAGTGTATCACATGGCTCATATCAGCCGGAACTGACGAACCCGTCAAGACAAACTGCCCCAGCGGCCCATGATCCGATTCAAATCGAATGCTGTCCCATAATTGGGGGGCAACCTGCCATTCGTCTATAAGCCTGGGAATATCACCCTTCAGAATCAGTTTGGGATTCAACCTTGCCAATTCTACGTTCTGCTCCACCATGCCCGTTTCCGTCATATACTTCACACTTTGGGCAATCTGTTCTGCCGTGGTAGTCTTTCCGCACCACTTTGCCCCTTCAATGAGTACTGCCCCTTTGCCTGCTAGCTTACGCTGTAGCAGGCCATCTGCTATTCTCTTCTTATACGTCATTTCCATATTTATTGCTTTTACTGGGTGCAAAGTTACAAAGAAAAATTTAAATTCAGCCATTTGACGAAAAATTATTCGCCCATTTGACGAAAAATCATTCGCCCATTTGACGAAAATTCATTCACCCATTTGACGTAATTCTCTTCTGTATGTGTCTATAAAACCGCCGTTTTATAGAAAAATCACCCCAATTCTCTCAAACAACCTCCTAAA
>Ga0310695_10010567_pt1 | contig 13452 bp, 11 predicted proteins | sample RumenRJG_04DNA_FD_203882 | JGI IMG/M metagenome (GOLD analysis project Ga0310695, IMG submission 203882) | Bovine rumen microbial communities from Lethbridge, Alberta, Canada - RJG_04 (v2) (version 2) | ecosystem: Host-associated > Mammals > Digestive system > Stomach > Rumen | place: Canada...
AGGCATTGATCGTTGTGATCTGCTGCTCCAGACGCCATGCTTTCGGAATCTTGAACTCACGGAAGTCCCACATACCGTTCCACTCGATCAAAACACGCTCGGGGCGGTACTTCTTTTCCAGTTCCATAAGATGGGCTGTGGTAAAATCCTCGAGGTCGTCGATGATTTCCAATACTGTGTCGGTTTCTGCCAGCAGACCTTTACGATACTCCTCTTCTCCTTCTTCACAGATGATCAGAAGGGTCGTACCCTGGACCTGGAAATAGGGCTGCCCGATGGTGTACCGGATAAATGAGGTTTTCCCGCTGTCAAGAAAACCGTTTATGACATAGACTGGTTTCTGTTCCACTTTTTTATTTCCTTTTAAAAAATCAAACATACCTACCTCTCATGCAGGAAAGCCTTTTCGCCGGTACAGACGGGGCAAAATCCCTAAAGACGATCTCACACCTGCAGTCAGCGAATCCGCAATAACGACTTATACGCATGGAGTGTATCATTTTCTCTTAAACAGTTTCTCGAGTGCTTCCTCATCGAGCTTTGCGCCGATTACGCAGATCTTGCCTGTGACATCTGCTGCGCCGGTGCGGATCTCTGCTTCCTCCGGAACATAGTCGAAGTGGATCCATGTACCGTCGTTGGAAGCCACCATACCTTTGGAACGAAGGACATATCCATATTTGTCTTCATTCTCGAGCTCTTTGAGGATGTGCTCAATCTCTTCCTTTGTGAATCTGGAAGGAGTCTCCATACCCCAGCTGCCGAAGACCTCATCCGCATCATGGCCGTGGTGGTGATGGTGGTGGTGATGATGGTGGTGGTGGCCGCCATGCGCCTCCTGATAATCATGAGTATGGTAAATGCGGTCGCCGTCTTCGTCGACACCGTCTTCCTCATCCTCATGGTCATGATGATGCTGGTGCTCGTGCTCATCTTCATCATCGTCATGATCGTGGTGATGATGGTGCTCATGCTCATCTTCATCGTCGTCATGGTCGTGGTGATGATGGTGGTGCTCGTGCTCGTCCTCATCATCGTCTTCGTCGTCATGGTCGTGATGATGGTGGTGCTCGTGCTCGTCCTCATCATCGTCTTCGTCGTCATGGTCGTGATGATGATGGTGGTGGTGGTGCTCGTGCTCGTCCTCATCATCGTCGTCATGGTCGTGATGATGGTGGTGCTCGTGCTCATCTTCATCGTCATCATCGTAGTCTGCGCTCAGGACCTCTTCCAGAAGGGACTTCTGCAGATCGGCTGTGCCCTCGATGGTGGCGAGGATCATCTTTCCGTCGAGCTCGGCGATCGGTGTTGTGATGATGGTTGCATCCTTGTTGTACTCGCGGAGAAGCTCAACACATTCGGCGATCCTCTCGTCACTGACCTTATCTGTTCTGGTCAGAACGATGGTGCCCGCATAGGCGATCTGGTTGTTGAAGAACTCGCCGAAATTCTTGAGGTAAACCTTGCACTTGGAGGCATCCACGACTGCGCAGGCGCTGTTGAGATGCATCTCGGTGTGCTCGGATGCGTCGTTGATGGCACGCATGACATCGGAAAGTTTGCCGACACCCGAGGGCTCGATCAGGATGCGCTCAGGAGCATAGGTGTCCATGACTTCCTTCAGGGAAGTGCCGAAATCGCCTACCAGAGAGCAGCAGATGCAGCCCGCGTTCATCTCGCGGATCTCAATGCCGGACTCCTTGAGGAATCCGCCGTCGATGCCGATCTCACCGAATTCATTCTCGATCAGGACAACCTTTGTGCCGGCGAGAGCGTCTTTGAGAAGCTTCTTGATCAATGTCGTTTTGCCGGCACCGAGAAATCCGGAAATAATATCAATTTTTGTCATTTTGATCCCTCCTGTCCTGCATTAACGCTGTACATGATAAAACCGGCCGATGTTCCCGCCGGTCTTGCGCTCTTTGCAGAACGATTTATGAAAATAAGAAAAATAAATAACTGGCGAATTAATCTACTCTCTCCCATCTGATCCATCTCAGGATACCGGAAAAAGAGTTATGTAAGAAAAAAGATAAGCAGAGCTGTAAGCCGGGTTCTGTCTTGGATGATCATCTATCTTGGACTGCCGTTACCGACAGCCTCCAGCGACCTACCTGAGAACGGACCGGGCAAGCCCATAGTTCCCGTTTTGGTCTTGCTTCGGATGGGGTTTACATGGCTCTTTGTGTTACCACAAAGACGGTAGTCTCTTACACTGCCTTTTCACCCTTACCGGCAGGACATAAAGCCCTGCCGGCGGTATATTTCTGTTGCACTGGCCTGGGAGTCACCTCCACCGGACGTTATCCGGCATCCTGCCCTGCGAAGCCCGGACTTTCCTCAGTCCGGAAAAATCCGGACCGCGATCACCCGCCCTGCTTATCCATAAAAATATAGTATCACTATCGATATTTGTCAAATAGTTACAAGTCACACAGCCACCAGACGCGAGGCGGTTTCACGCGATTTCTGCGTGAAAGCCCGAGTTAAACGGCGAATGTCCATCCCCGAAGGGGATTTGGAATGGACATTCGCAACGTTACAGGGTCACACGCTGACATTGCGTGTGACCAGTAACGTCAAATCATCCGTGGAAGATACCGCCGCCGACAAATTCTCTGCAGAGGGAGTTGCCGGGAACGGGTGTGGGGTCGATCCCCACGAAATAATCCAGGAACTTGATCAGCCGTTTAGCCTCGTAATACTCGGGCTCATTGGGGCGGACTCCCAGGAGCAGGGGCTCCGCAAACTGTTTGATCACGGCAAGTTCATAGATCAGGCACGAATTAAACACCGCGTCGGCACTTTCCTGGAAGGGGAAGATGTTCATCTCCTCTCCTTCGCGGACCTTCCTCCACGAGCGAATGGTTTCCTGTGCCGTGTAGGAGCGGACACGGGCATCACGCACCATGCGGCGGAGCAGGCGGGCATCCGTGGACGGAATCCTGTTGTGCTCGTCGATATTGAGGCTTGTGAGGGCGCTGATATAGATCTTGAATTTGTTCTCATCGGGAAGCTGTTCGGTACTGACCGGATTCAGCCCGTGGATACCTTCGATGATCAGAATGTCATTTTCCTCAAATTTCAGGAAATCGCCCTTGTAGATCCGGCGGCCGGACTTGAAATCAAAATGCGGCATCTCGATGGTCTCGCCGTTGAGAAGATCCACCATATCGCTGTTGAAGAGCTCCAGGTCCAGAGCCTCGATCACGTCAAAGTTAAAGTTGCCGTCGATGTCGACGGGTGTCCTGTCTCTGTTGACAAAATAATCGTCCATGCCGATGATATGCGGCCTGAGTCCGAAGGATTTGAGCTGGATGGCAAGCCGGTGTGAAAACGTGGTCTTGCCGGAAGAGCTGGGACCTGCGACCAGGACAAAGCGGACAGTCCCTTTGTCGTAAATCGTCTGCGCGATCTCGCCGATCCTGCGCTCCTGGAGCGCCTCCTGTACCAGGATCATATCGCTGATGCAGCCGCTGCAGATCTGTTCGTTGAGATCGCCGACTGTGCTGATATTGACCAGATCTCCCCACTTGGTTGACAGCATCAGCTGTTCAAACAGGCTGGGCTGATCTTCAAAGTCCTCAAGGACAGAAGGATTATCTATTGTGGGAAGGATCAGGAGAAGCCCTCCGCGGTATGCCTGCACCTTGAAAAGCCGGCAATATCCGGTGGAAGGAAGCATATATCCGTAAAAATAATCAGAATAGCCTTCCATACGGTAGACGTTCACAGTGGAGCTTCTGCGGTAATGGAAGAGTTTTTCCTTGTCCTTCATGCCCTGATGACGGAAAAGTTCAATGGCATCATCGATGGGGTAGGTCTTTTTGATGATCGGAATATTGCGGTCTACGTAAGCATGCATCCGGTCTTCCAGCTTTGCGGCCAGTTCAGGCGTGGAACGGATCCCCCCGAGAATACTGCAGAAGCAGGCATTTCCGAGAGAAAACTCGATCTTTATGTGAGAATCCTTGCAGGAATCGCCGAGAACCTCTGAGGCTGCTTTGACAAGCATCATCTGCGCGGTGCGCACATATGCGTTGTAGCCGGAATTATCGGAAGTTGTGATAAAAGAGATTGCTCCGTCTCTTTCCAGCCGCTTGGAGAGTTCCCGCATTTTTCCGTTAAAATAGACAAGGGCAATGGAATAATCATATTTTGGCTGATATTCTCTGACAATGTTCTCAAAGGTTGTGCCTTTATCATACTGGCGGATAGCCCCGTTAATCATTACTGTCGGCATGCGTTTCCTCCTGTAAACAATGAAATGAAACCGCGTAATCGTCTTTCAGCAATACATGAGCCTGCATGAAACTGACTTGAGCCTGTATAGAACTGAAATGACTTGTCATATTGCAAAGATCATTGATAATCCGCCCGCAGATTCCGGGTGGCTATTATCTATTATATGTCGATTATGCAATTTATAGTATTACATTTTTATTAAGATTATCACCAGGCAGGCCTCAGATCACACGGCCGGGCTCGTTTTCGGGGGCCGTGAGGACCTTCAGGCCGGGAAATTCCCTGCGCAGGTAATCTTTCATGTAGGGCACAAAGAGTTTTTCCACCCCGTAATGCCCCGCGTCGACCACCGCGATTCCCTTTTCGACCGCGTCGATCCCGGCGTGATGATTCATATCGCCGGTCACATAGACATCTGCCCCCGCAGCAAGGGCGAGGTCGATCTCTTCCTTTCCGGAACCGGGCAGGATGGCACAGGTGATCACTGCGTCGTCGCCGTCGCCGTAGACACGCACCTGTTCCAGGCCGAAAGCGTCGCGGACCGTGGCAGCGAAATCATCCAGCTTCATAAATTCCGGAAGCTTGCCTATGCGGCCAATCCCCTCTTTGGAGACATCGTCTTCGTAGGTCACTTCCAGAACTTCCCGGTCTCTGAGCCTGAGAAGGTCGGCAGCTGCGTCCGCCATGCCCATGACATCAAAATTGGTGTGCATTGCATAGCAGGCGACATCGTTCCGGATCAGTTCAATGACCCTTCTGCCAGTAAAGTCATGGTCATGGATCCTCTTGAGTCCTGAAAACAGGAGGGGGTGATGTGTGATCAGAAGATCTGCCCCCTGCTCGATTGCGAACTCGATCACGGCAGACGTTGCATCCACCGCAAGGCATACCGTATAGATATCCTGATTGTAACGGCCGACCTGCAGTCCGGAATTATCCCAGGAAACGGCAAACTGAGGCGGGCAGAATTGCTCCAGCTGTGCGATCACTTCTTTGAGTCTCATGATTTCCTCCATGGCTTGTCATATGCCGTCAGAGCGGCATGATAGACGGTCAGGCTATGTTCAATTTCGCGTATTTTTGCGCTGTGTCTCTGAAGCAGGACGGGGTCGTCGGAAGATTTTTGTGCGGCATCCCGCACCGAGCGGAGGATTTTTTCCATAACCGCTGTGCGGCGGGTCAAAAACTCGAGCAGGACCGGGTCACGCCGTCCAAGAAGGACCGGTCCGAATCTGTCCTCTGCCTCCTGACGGATCTCCCCGGAGATTTCCGGAGCGAAAGAGGCTTTTTTTCCGAAATCTATCTGCTCATCTGCTTCTGCCTGTCCGGGAACATCCTGCCCGGGAATATCATCCTTTTCTTCGATCCTGCGATTTACATGGGCGCCATCTGTTTTTCCCGTCGAAAAACCGGTATTTACGGCGGATTCGGCGCGGATCACCGGGTAATACTTTCCTTCTTCGAAAATCAGTTTTTCCCTGATGATGGCAAAACCCAGGCGGCGCAGAGCTGCGCGGACTTTTTCCGGGTCTGACTGGGGTCCCAGGACCAGGACTGAAATAGATCCTGTCTTTTCAGGATACCGCAGGAGGATCTCTTCCATCAGGGTCCCGCCCATTCCGGTGATCACGAGTGTGTCCGCTTCTCCCGGCACAAAGGCGTCAAGACCATTGGAAAGGCGAAGCTCCACCCTGTCCTCCATCTGGTAGAGGGCAAGGTTTCCGGCGGCTTTTCCCAGGGGGCCGTCAATGACATCCATGCCGATGGCACGGCGATAACAGCCGGTCTGGATCAGACGGATGGGGACATGGGCATGGTCGCAGCCCACATCGCAGACCGTATCTCCGCATTCCGCCAGTTCCACGATCGCTTCAAGGCGCGCTGACATGGGAACGCGCCCTGAAGGAATCTGTTCAGCTTCTCTCATATCTGCCCTATTATCAAGCTTCATCAGTCAAGATAATCCTTGAGCTTGCGGCTGCGGCTGGGATGGCGGAGCTTGCGCAGTGCCTTAGCCTCGATCTGACGGATACGCTCACGGGTGACATTGAACTCCTTGCCCACTTCTTCGAGAGTCCTTGCACGGCCGTCCTTGAGGCCGAAACGCAGGCGGAGCACCTTCTGTTCGCGCTCTGTCAGGGTACCGAGCACCTCGTCCAGCTGCTCTTTCAGAAGTGTGAAAGCTGCAGCCTCAGCGGGAACCGGTACATTGTCGTCCTGGATGAAGTCTCCGAGATGGCTGTCCTCTTCCTCACCGATGGGGGTCTCAAGGGAAACAGGCTCCTGGGAGATCTTGATGATCTCGCGGACACGCTCCACGGGGATATCCATTTTCTCGGCGATCTCCTCGGGAGTAGGTTCGCGGCCGAGCTCCTGCAGGAGCTGACGGCTCACGCGGACAAGCTTGTTGATGGTCTCGACCATGTGGACGGGAATGCGGATGGTCCTGGCCTGGTCGGCAATGGCTCTGGTGATCGCCTGACGGATCCACCAGGTCGCATAGGTGGAGAATTTGAATCCCTTGCGGTAGTCAAACTTTTCTACAGCCTTGATCAGGCCCAGGTTTCCTTCCTGGATGAGGTCAAGGAAGAGCATTCCTCTGCCGACATAGCGCTTTGCAATGCTGACGACAAGACGAAGGTTTGCTTCAGCGAGGCGCTTTTTGGCCTCCTCATCGCCCTCCTCCATGCGGATCGCGAGCTCTTTTTCCTCATCCGCACTCAGGAGCGGGACCTTGCCGATCTCCTTGAGGTACATGCGGACGGGATCTTCGATATTGACGCTGTCCGGGATGGAAAGATCGATATTTTCAAGATCGGTCTCTTCAGGATTTTCTCCCTCAATACTGACCAGATCACTTTCAGGAGCTTCGTCTTCCTGAACGCGGAGAACATCAATATTGCTCTTTTCCAGAATCCCGATGAAGACTTCCATCTGGTCATCATCTACTTTGGTATCCTGGAAGGTGTCAACGATCTCCTGATAATCGAGGACATTTTTCTTGCCTTTTCCTCTTTCGATCAGTTCATCAATTTTCTTTTTGATATCTTCGCTGCTTTTTTCGTCGAACTGCTGCATGCTCATGTAATGCATTTCCTCCGGTTCTGTTTGATATGTAAATATGTAACTTTAAACGGCCTCTTTATATCTCTTTATAACTCTTTATATCTTTATAAATGTTTATAAATGGAAATTAGCAGACCGCAGTGATTGAAGCTGTTGTTTTGCTGTGAGGAGTGTCTGCAGGGAACTCGCCCCGCCGGCCCGGGTCATCCGGTCCAAAGAGGCCTGCTTGATAAAAAATACCAGCTCCCGCAGAGTTTTCTCTCTGTCATTTTTGTCCTCAATGCCTTCCAGGTGAGAATTGAACATAGCCGCTGTGGCTTCCTGCTCCTGCGGTGTCTCAAAGGAAGAGATCACAGATGCGGCGTTGGCAGCTTCTGGGTCCTTCCTTAGCTGGTCCCACAGTCTGGAGGCAGTCCGGACATAGATTTCACCGTCGAAATCATCCGGCTGCAGATAACGGCTGATCTGAGGGAAGATCCGCGGGTCATCGATGATCCAGGTGAGGAGAAGGCACTGTTTCTCCCACAGGGCTTTCTGTGCCCTTGTGGGTCCGGGAGCCAGCCTCCTGCTGAAAGGCCGTGCAGCGGCAGCTCCGTTTCCGCCTGCCTGCGGCGCTCTGCTCTTGCTTTCCCTGTTTCCGTCACCCGGCGGTATCCTGCTGCGGAAGTCCTTGCTTTCGCCCTGATTTCTGCCGCTGCGGAAAGTTTTCGACCGCTCTCCCGCACCGCTTTGAGTATCGGTGCCGTAGCCGTTGGCGTTTCCGTATTGAGCGACAAGACGCCGCAGACTGTCGGTCTTGATAAAATATTTCTCCGCTGCGGCAGCGATATAATTGTCTCTCTCGATCTCATCCGCAAAACCGCACAGTTTCCTGGCGATCTCACGGTGAAATGCCGTCCGGCTGGCCGGGTCATCCATCCTGTAGGACTGCGATAAGATCCGCAGTTCATAGAAGAAACTGTTCTCCGCGCTGTCGATCCTGGCCTGGAAAGCCTCTTTCCCTTCGGCTTTGATGAATTCATCGGGATCTTTATGAGGACGAAGATCGATCACAGATGATTCCAGTCCTCCGTTTCGAAGGATCCCGATATTGCGGAGGGCCGCGCGCACGCCGGCTCCGTCACTGTCGTAGGCCAGGAGCACCCGTTTGGTGTACCGCCGCAGGAGCGCCGCCTGTCCGGGTGTGAAGGCTGTTCCCAGAGAAGCGACCGCCTGGTTGAATCCCGCCTGGTGCATGGCAATGACGTCCATATAGCCCTCGCACAGGATCAGGTGGTCGGCTTTGGTGCGCCGCGCCAGATTCAAGGCGTACAGATTCCTGCCCTTATCAAAAATCTGTGTGTCCGAAGAATTGATATATTTAGGTTTTGCATCCCCCAGGACGCGTCCGCCGAAGCCGATCACCCTGCCGCGGACATCCTGGATGGGGAACATGACGCGGTTGAAAAAGCGATCGTGGAGTCCCTGTTTTTCATTGAAGACTGCGACATCCGATTCCAGGATAAGTTCATCGGAAAAGCCCTTTTTCCGCAGATGATCCGTCAGATCACTGCGGGCACCGTCCGCGAATCCCAAGCCGAACATTTTCATTGTCTCAGCCGAGAGCGCCCTGTCCGTGAAATACTTCATCCCGCGCTCGCCCTTTCGGGATCTCAGCAGTTTGTAATAATAGGTTGCCGCCTCCTTATTGACGGCCAGCAGATCCTGCCTGTGCTGTTCCCGCTTTTTGGTCTCTTCGCTGTAATTGGGCGCCGGCAGCGTGATCTGTGCCCGGTCCGCCAGATCCTGCAGGGCTTCCCGGAAGGTGCAGTTGTTATATTTCATCAGAAAAGTGATCGCGCTTCCGCCTGCACCGCACCCGAAGCAGTAGAACATGTTTTTGCCGGGAATCACACTGAAGGAAGGTGTCTTTTCGTTGTGAAAAGGACAAAGCCCGACATAGTCCTTCCCCTGCTTTTTCAGATGTACATGGGCGGAGACAACGTCCACGATATCTGTATTCGCGAGGACTTCGTCCACAACCTCCTGAGAATAATACATCTGATAATCTATCCCTTTCCTTGATCTCGTTTTGTTACTGTATATCCACTTTACCGTATATTGCTTTTCAGAGGACAGACCAGGCCTTTGGTACAAATAACTCCTCATACTTGGCGATCGAGAAATGATCGGACATAGCACTGATATAGTCACAGACCGCCCGCATCTTCGAAGTCTCGTCGCTGATCATGCTCCGGAAATGTGCCGGAAGTTCATCAATATGTGCATAGAAATACTTGTAGAGGACTTCCACCAGCTTCTCCGCTCTGAACTCTTCCGCTTTTGCAACGGGGTCGGAGTAGACACGCCGGAACATAAAAGCCCGCATATCCTGCATGGCTTTGGCTGCAGGTTCCGACATGGCGATCACGCCCTTTCCCTGGCTGGTGCGGATCATATCGTGGATAAAATAATCCAGCCGCTGTCCCGTCGTCCTGCCGGCAACTTCGGCAATCTCCTCCGGGACTTCCTCCTCTGTGAGGATTCCCGCCCGGATCGCGTCATCCATATCATGATGGATATAGGCGATCTTGTCGGACAATCGTACGATCTGTCCCTCCAGTGTTGAGGGTTTTCCGCTCGTCTGGTGATTGAGGATCCCGTCCCGGACCTCCCAGGACAGGTTCAGCCCCTTTCCATCGCGCTCCAGTACGTCCACAAGCCGAAGACTCTGTTCGTTATGCTGAAAGCCCAGCGGACAGATCCTGTTCAGTGCCCGCTCACCCGCATGTCCGAAGGGAGTGTGGCCCAGATCGTGTCCCAGTGCAATGGCCTCCACCAGGTCTTCATTGAGCCGAAGCGCCTTGGCAATGGTCCGCGCGTTCTGAGAGACCTCCAGGGTGTGGGTCAGGCGGGTCCTGTAATGATCTCCCGTAGGTGCCAGAAAGACCTGGGTCTTGTCCTTGAGCCTGCGGAAGGACTTGCTGTGAAGGATCCTGTCCCGGTCCCGCTGAAAGGCAGGCCGTATATCACAGGGCACTTCCTCCTTCATCCGCCCTTTGCTCTTACAAGACAGACTCGCCAAGGGCGCGAGGATTTCCTGCTCTCTCAGTTCCAGCTCTTCCCGGATCGTCATAAACACCTCCTGCGGTCCCTAAAGGGACGGTTTCTTTAGAATCGTGTACCTGACTGCCGGAGCTTCCCCGCTCCGGTAAACATGATAAAGTAGCATGATAAAGTAACATGGTGAAGCAGCTTGGTAAAAGTCGGAACATTTATATTATTCTGCAAAAAGATCCCTTATCCTTTTTCTATTTTCGAAAAAAAATGAACTTTTTATAAAAAACACTTACATACAGCAATGATCTCGTCTTCATAAACATATCCAAGGATCCATGGGCTTCTGACAAACCAAAACACATGCAATCCCCGGTTTGGGTCTTGCATGTGCAGAAGATTTTGTCTGTTTTACATGTTTACGGAAAACCGTCCATGGCACTGAAGTATGTTCATGAGCTGATCCGTGTATTATCTCGGAACCAGCTTTCCGATCAAAAGATGCCGGCCGTTGGTGATGACATCCGAACATGTTGAGAGTGCGATGATATGATCACCGGGCTGCAGGTCTGCCGGCCTAAACTGCTGCGAAACACTTTGGATATAGGTCTCAAAGGATGCCAGATCCTCGTTAGTCTGTGCGCTCTGGGAATACATATTGGAATCATAAGCATCGGTAAAAACACAGGCAAATATTTCAACCTGGTATTTTCTTTCCTTTGTATAGAGCGTGCCTGTCCTGTTCTTTTCGAAAAAGGTTTTATTTTCGAAAAGGTCTATATCCCCGAACATTGCACCGTTATCCATATGGTGTCCGTAGATCAGCGTATAGGGGTCGCTGAAATCAGGGGCATTTGTCGTGCTCATAAAAATCGATCCGGAGAGGACATACTCGCCGAACACGTCTTTGTTCAGATATTCATAATCAAATTTTCCCTGGACGACCGGATAATCAATATGAGTCCCGTCAATCGTAATCCATCCACGAACATCCGGATTGATCGCTATCAACTCCTGCAGGGTATAGCTGTCTTCCTCCGTCGGCTTGAAATCCAGCATGTTGGTGCCGAAAGCAACATGGTCGATCACCCAGTTGTGCCAAAGGGAAAAACCGCCGTATGCCAGCAAAAGCAAAATCATAATAAGGGAAATCCAGGAAAGGATCCTGTTGCCGATCCTGGCCAAAAATCCTGCTGTCTCCAACTATCTGCCTTTCTATCTGCTCTTGTGTCTAAACAAGCGACTATATCGATGATCCTACAGGTCCCCTCTTCGGATGACAAAAATGGCAGCTCCTTTGATCTGGCTCAGCCTGACAGGTCCGAAATAGCGGCTGTCTTTTCCGCCTTCACGAAAATCACACAAGACAAAAACCTCATCCTGTGCAAGCTTTACGGGAAAGTTTATGCCGCCCTGATAGGGCAGTGTCGCATAGAAGATATCATCTTCGATAATAGTATTGTCATTGATCGACAATACGCCATCCATGCTGACATCCACCAAATCCCCGCCAACGGCAATCAGCCGCCCGATCCTCTCCTCTCCTGCGGCGTCAAAGACCAGAACATCATCTAAATGATATTCCTGGTTGAGTCTGTAATAAAAAAGAAGGTCTCCTCCGGAAACCCGGGGCTTCATGTCATCTGTCTTCACGAGCGTGACACCGAACATGCGCCAGAGAAGTACATAGATAAAAACCGCCATAAAACAAAGGCGCCAGACAAAACTCAGAATGTCACCGCGATTCCGGATCCTGAGACGACGTTTCCGGATCACAGCCTCAGGTGTCAGAGTCTGCTGCCCGCTTTTCTTTCTGCTCATAGTTCCTTTCTGCTCCTGCCGGCTAAAGAAAGTTCTTCTTCCAGTTGATGGATCCTGACTTCCCGTTCTTTCAGCTTTGCCTCATAGCCTGCAGCCTGCAGATCATAGAGTCTGCGGTACTCCGTCTGCACCTCTTCAAGCTTTTTCCAGACATCCGCCTCCGAGAGGCCTCCGATGATCTGCCTGCGGAATTTCAGTTTGGTAAACAGTTCTGCCAATGGCTCCAGTCTGTCTGACGACATAAAATACTCCTGTATCTCCTGCTATGCGAAAAAGCGCAGCTGTGATCAGTGCGCTTTCCCGTATCTTACACATATGTACATTATCAACTGCGGCGCTTCATTCCTGCCATTACGAGAATACCTGCGGCAGCTCCGCATGCCAGCAGCAGCCATAATCCCGGATTCTGTGTATCTCCGGTCTTCACAGTGCTGCCCTTTTTCCCGGGGTTACCACCGTGATTCGTATGAGTCACTGTTTTCGTCGGTTTATTATACTTGTTCCGGAAAGTGAATGAATCCGGCTTGGTAACCTTGCCGGGATCCTGATCCGGCTTGCCCCTCCATCCGCTTACCGCGACTGCAAGTCCACCCGGAGCCTTGGGATCATTTGTCACCCGGACAATGACCGCATAAGGACCCTCAGAATCGTATTGGACATACTTCTCTTTTCCGGTCTTTTGTGTCAGCGTATAGTAATAATCGCCGGCTTCCGTAAAAACAATGTCGTCAAAAACAACGGTTCCGGATTTCTTTACCGTTTTCTCAGTAACCGCAGGAAGCGGTGCCTGGTCTACAGCACCAAGAACGACTGTAAACGGTATATCCGCCGGCATATTCTCTGATGAGATGATCTGGTTTTCAATATGGGTACTGACTCCATTCTCCGCCGCAGATACACTCATGGAGAGGAGAAGCGTCAGGACCGCCGCGATCAGCAGCGCCGTACGCATTTTTCTCCTGCATAGCCTCATCTGTCCCTACCTCCTGCTACTACGAAATACTTGTCTCTGTATCCGCACAGCACGGAAATACCGGACCGTGCGGATACAATATCATAGATTTGACAATATTGCAATTTTATATCATCTGTCTCTGATCCGTCTGAAAAGCCAAATACAGATCAGATTTCCTCTCTCTTGCGAAGGAATACAAATGCCAGAACTGCTGCTGCAGCGATCATTGCGATGTAAGGGCCATAGCTCATGAAGATACCTGTGGGAGTGACAGCATCCTTATTGTTCGTGATGGTCTCTGTTGTTGCCGTTGTAGCCATATTCTTCGC
>Ga0310695_10010569_pt1 | contig 13450 bp, 15 predicted proteins | sample RumenRJG_04DNA_FD_203882 | JGI IMG/M metagenome (GOLD analysis project Ga0310695, IMG submission 203882) | Bovine rumen microbial communities from Lethbridge, Alberta, Canada - RJG_04 (v2) (version 2) | ecosystem: Host-associated > Mammals > Digestive system > Stomach > Rumen | place: Canada...
CAGAGATGCCCGTTCGCGATCCTGAAGGCAGGCAACTGAGAAAGAGGTGATCAGTGATGGGGATGTACGTAGATTACAGTTACTACGCCAGTTGTGGCGGCAAGATGGAACTTGACGAATTCCTCGTTGCTGAGAAAGCGGCAGAGGCGTACATCCGGTACATGACCTTCCCCAACGGTAATATCTTTGCGATGGACTGCGATGTCGTAAGAGATGCTGTCTGTGCGGCGGCTGATGCATATCACGAGGCTGCACAGATGGCATCCGGGAACGGCCCGGTCAAATCTGAAAGCAACGACGGCTATTCTGTCACATATGCGTCGCAGAGCATCGACGGTGAATCCAAAGAGAAGCTCTGCAACCGCAAGATGTATGAAGCCGCAAGGGTGTACCTGCTGCCGACGGGATGGCTTAACAGAAAGGTGGGATGCGGATGTGGAAACAAACATGACTGTGACGCTCTTTAATGCGTATGTAGATCCTGATCAGCGTCTGGAAGTCTTCCACCCGACTGTTTTTGACGTCCACTACCACGAGGGGCGCGGCTCCTCGCTTGGCAGCGGCGGCACGGTAGATGCCGGCCATGCGTACATGATCCGGATCCCTTATCCGCAGGAAGAGAAATATGTCAGGACTGGATACTCCGGGAGCGGGTGGACGCTCAGGAACGGGGATCTTATCGTTCCCGGAGCTCACAAGGTCGGCGACGTATCCAAAGCGAACATCACGGAGCTGGCAAAGGATGCAGGTGTCGACGTGATCACGATCACAGATTTCGCCAACAACACGATCCACGGATCTGACCGTGTTAAGCACTGGCGGATCGGAGGTAAGTGATGGCTGCTGATTTTATCGTTGAAACACCCAGAGGGAGGATCATTGAAACGAGGCACGCAAACGGCAGCGTGACAGCGGAACTGAAATGGAACCCCGGCATGGGTGATGAATATGCCGGCAGGTTCAGGCAGGCCCAGCGTTTCATGGACTCCGAATGCCTGAGGCTGATGGATCCGTATGTTCCGATGCGGACAGGCGCTCTTGTCAAGTCCGGCACTCTCGGAACGGTCATCGGATCGGGAAAGATCCAGTACATCGTGCCGTATGCCCGCCGGCAGTACTACGAAAACAAAGGCGGGAGCCCCGGACATCCGAAAGGCGGCCGGCTCTGGTGCGAACGCATGAAGGCCGACCACATGGAAACACTCAGGAGGGAGGTGGGCAAGATTGTCGCAGGCGGAAAATAGCATTGTAAGTGCGATCTGCAAATACTTCATGGAATGCCCGCTCCTGAAGGACGGAGTATTCAGGGTTGACGCCCTTGGCGATCAGCCGCAGGAGTACTCCATTGAGATGGGGATCGGAAACGCGATAGTGGAAAGATATGTCGACGGCTCGTCCGTCAGACAGAAGTTCTTCACCTTTGCGAGCCGTGAGTTCTACTCACTCGACAGGATCCAGAACATCGAGAATGATAAGTTCTACGAGAAGCTGGCCGACTGGATTGAGGAACAGAACGCGGCGGGGAACCTTCCCCAGCTGCCGGAAGGCATGGAAGCGGAGCAGATCATTATACAGGCGCCCGGCTATATGCTGGACGCGAACGAGGAAAATGCCAGGTATCAGATCCAGCTGAGCCTGCAGTATTTCAAGGAGGCATAAATGAGAGATTTTCTTCAGATCTTCGAAGGCGAGAGGAATGCGCGCCTGCGCAACACTGTCGCCGATTACATCAATGTCGCAGCCGCCGGCGAAACAGCCAGCTATGAGCTGATGGGTACCGGCTTCACTGCGATCGACGAAAACCCCGGAGCAAAGAGCTCCAAAGAGACCTACGTCAACGAGGTGACGTCCACCTCTGATATCACAGGATATGAGACGGCTTTCGACTACACGTCGAGACTGATCCCTTCCCAGGCCGCGATCCTCGCGCTGTGGAAGGATGGCCGTGACCACAAAGTAGGCGCTGATGCTCACCATGAGTATATCCGCGTCGACCTGTGGAATCCGATTGGAACACCATCTGCCCAGGCCGCTGAGTTTGCGGCAAGAAAGTTCACTGTTTCGAACGAGGTGTCCAAGTTCTCCGGAAACGGCGGCGAGAAGATCGAGATTTCCGGAACACTGAACGCTGTCGGCGATCCGATCCTCGGCAAGTTCGACACAGTGAGCAAGACGTTTACGGCGGGAGAGTTTACCACGACATATTGATTGAGCTTGATTGACCTTGATTGAGCTTACTGACCTGAAAGAGGCAGAGCGGCAGCACTATACGTGGTAGTGACTGCCGCTTTTTTATGTAATTCACGGAGGAATAACAAATGAATATTAACAATGTTGAGCTGGAAGCTGATTTTCTGGACGCTGATTTCATGGAGCGCTATGAGGCGGCCGCTGCCGAGATGCAGAAGAGAGCCAATGCGGCAAAAGAGAGAAAGTGGGCAAGATCATCTGATGCAATGAAGGAGATCTGCGCTTACATCAACGAATTCTTTGATGCCGTATTCGGAGCCGGTACCGCAGAGAAGATCTTCGGCGGCAAGAATAATGTCGGCGAGCACTTCGACGCATTTGAGGTGATCGTAGCGGAGCGGAACAATGTAGACGCCCGCATGAACAACACGAGGAACCGTTACCTGCAGATGCAGCAGGGATTCCAGAACCGGCAGCAGCGGAGGCACCAGAAAAAATGAGCATCCTGACAGACCCGCTCCCGAAGACGCTGGAGATCTCCGGGAAGTTCTACCCGATCGCACATGACTTCCGGACATGGATCCTGATCACGGAGCTGATCGAGGACCCGGAGATGACCGACGCGGAGAAACTGGACACAACGGCCGTGCTGGTCTTTGGCGGCTATCCATTCGGATCATGGGAAGAATGGGTCGAAGCCTATCAGCAGATCTTATGGTTCTACCGATGCGGACGTGAGCCGCAGGATGACGGGAGCCAGGACGGCGGATCATCAGCTGATGCGTTCTCATTTGAATATGATGCCGATTACATATATGCAGCCTTTATGTCCGCGTATCACATCGACCTGACAGCTCAGACATTGCACTGGTGGCAATTTATGGCGCTTCTCCGCGCTATCCCCGGCGACACAGAGCTGTCGCGGATCATCGGCTACAGGACGATGGAGATCGATCCTGATATGCCCAGAAAACAGAAACAGCATTACCAGAAGATGAAGGAGCTGTTTGCGATCCCGCGGTCCAAAGCCGAGAGGGAACTGGAGAAGAGCCTGACAGACGTGCTCATGAACGGAGGGGATATAACCACTGTTCTGAGCTGAGAGGTGATTTATGTCTCAGGCTGACGGACACGTATTAATAGACACAAAAGTAGATGAAAGCGGGGCGAACGAGGGTTTTCAGAGGCTCTCACGTTCCGCAGAGACTGCGCTGGGGGTATTCTCCGGCCAGCTGATGACAAAGGCGTTCGATTCACTGACTACTCTCGGGAAAGGAGCGCTGGAAGCTGGTGCATCTTTCGAATCGGGAATGGCCAAAGTATCTACCCTGTTTAGTGGTACAGATGGGGAGCTTCAGGCCCTGTCAGATGATATCTTAAGGCTTTCATCAGCCAGTGGGCTTGCAGCAACTGATCTGACAGAGGCAGCTTATTCTGCGTTGTCCGCATCTGTACCCATGGAAGATCTTCAAACCATGCTGGAGCAGTCTTCAAAACTGGCAGCTGCCGGATTTACGGATATAGATACAGCGCTTTCTGCTACCGCTAAAACCATGAATGCTTATGGCATAAGCGGTGAAGAAGCGATTGGACGTGTGCAGAGAATCCTGATGCAGACCCAGAATAAAGGTATTACTACCGTCGGTGAATTGGGTGCATCACTGGCTCAGGTCACGCCGACTGCAGCATCCTTTGGTGTCAGCTTTGAACAGGTAGGAGCAGCTCTTGCCGGCATGACGGCACAAGGTACTCCCACTGCCCAAGCTACTACTCAGCTGAACAGCCTTCTTGCAGAGCTTGGTAAACAAGGAACAAAAGCATCCAGCATTCTGGAAGAAAAAACTGGAAAATCCTTCAAATCGTTAATGGGAGAAGGGTGGGAGCTGAATGAAGTCCTCCAGGTGATGAGTCATGAACTCCCTGGACTTGAAGAACTCTTCGAACAAGTCGGAGACGCGCAGGCAAACGGTGCTGAAACCTGGGGAGAGGCTTTTGATACCGTCATTGAACAAAGCCCTCAAGCCAAGCAAGCCATTATCGACATGTTTGGCTCGATCGAAGCCGGCAAAAGTGCTTTATCGATCATGAATTCTGACTGGCGTGGCAATATGGAAGCCATGCAGACTGACGCAGATGTCGTTGGGGATGCTTACGGAAAAGTAAGTGACACATTCGAACATCAAAGCCAGCGGATTCAGGAATCTTTGAAGAATATCGGCGCTTCCCTCTTCGAACTTGCATCAGGACCGATCGGTGACGCGGCCACAAGCATTGCAGACGCACTCGACAGCATCCTTAAGGGTCTTCAGGAAGACGGCCTGCAGGGTGCCATGGATGCGGCATCTGAGGCAATCGGCGGATTCATTGACAAGCTGACCGAAGCGCACCCGGCACTGGAGCCTATAGTCTCGATCATAACAGCGATCGTAGACCATATGGACCAGATCATCACCGTGCTCACCGCAGTTGCCGGAGCCATGGTGGCTCTGAAGATCCTCAGTTTCGTACAGGCGCTGATGGGCGTCGTTGGAGCGATCCAAGGTGTCGTGACGGCTCTGGGCATGGTCCAGTCCTTCGCAGGTCTTGTATCCCTGATCACGACTCTGGCAGGCGGCCCGCTCGTCCTGATCGTGGCCGTGATCGGCGCCATAGCAGGCGCACTGATTTACCTTTGGAACACAAACGAAGGCTTCCGGGCAGCGGTTATCAATGCCTGGAACACAATCGTATCTACTGTTTCTGCGGTATGCACAGGGATAGCGGAATTCTTCACTGAAACGATCCCCGCGGCCATACAGGACATGCAGGAGTGGTTCGCCGCACTGCCGGGCAACATCGGCGAGTGGCTGAACAACACGATCAGCAAGGTCCTTGTTTGGGCAGGAAACATGGCCTCCAATGCCTCGACAGCGGCATCGAACTTCGTGAATGAAGTCGTGACCTGGCTGATGTCCCTTCCCGGGAAGCTGTGGGAATGGCTGTCGAGCGCTGCCAGGAAGGTTCTTGACTGGAGAAATGACCTTAGGAACAACGCCATATCTGCGGCGCAGGGACTTGTCAATGGTGTGATTGACACCGTGACATCACTCCCCGGGAAAATGATCCAGATAGGTAAGGACATAGCAGACGGCCTGGCCAACGGAATCAGGAAAGGTATTGAATGGGTCAAGGACGCGGCCCGGAGCATAGCCTCCAAGGCAAAGGAAGCGGCCCAGAGCGAACTGGATTCACACTCCCCGTCAAGGGTATTCGAGCGTGAGGTAGGTTCAACGATCCCTTCCGGTACAGCAGTTGGCGTGCGCAAAGGCATGCCCGCTGCCATCAGCAGCATGCGGAAAGACATGCAGAGCATGGTCTCCGCGTTGAAGGCAGAAGTCGACGGCACGTTCAATGGACGTTCTGTTTCCTCTTCTGTAGGTGCAGGAGCCGCAATCGGAGGAACGACCATTTACAACGACAACCACGTCGACCAGACGAATACATACAATGTACCGACAGCAACGCCCAGCGAAGTCTCGAAAGCGCAGCGTGAAGCGGTCCGCAATCTGGTGGGAGGTGTTAAGTAATGACTTACAATACATTGAGAATCGTACTGGAGTGCAACGGCCGGAAGCTGGCCATGGGACCGGGAGAGCCCTTGGACATAACTGCTGTCACAGGCCTGGAATCTTCAGAGATCGAGATCAGCACCTCACAGAACGCGCTGGTTGACGGCGAAACGGTAGACGGCAAGAAGATCAAAGCGCGGCCGATCCACATCGAAGCCCGCTTCCGAAGCAATGCGGATAATGCGAAAAATCGCGCTGAGATCATCAAATTTTTCAATCCTAAGTATACGGGGAAGGCGCTGATCGTCCTGATGGGCGTCTCCCGGAATATTGAATATGAGCTGGAGGGCTGGACATTCAAAAAGCAGGTCAACATGGATGAGAACCTGAAGATCCTTGTAGATCTGAAGTGCCCGGACCCGTACATGCTCAACGTTGATAACTTCGGCCAGAACATGGCAAAGGTCACACCGATGTTTGCATTTCCCTGGCGCGTCTCCGGACATAACCAGGTGGCAGCATATGATGCTGTAGACGCAGGAAACAGTCACTATCTCAGGGGCTGTGCTCTTCAGGGCCATGTAGCTAGTTATAAGGTCTTTAAGAGCGATGTCCTGCTGCTGAATGACGGCGATGTGCCTACAGGCGTACAGATACGCTTCAAGGCGGCACGCGGGCCTGTCACAAATCCGAAGATCACGAACACCATGACCGGCGAGTATATGCGTGTAAGGGTTGCCATGGAACAGGGAGACGAGCTGATCATCGATACAGACGAGCACCATCAGGTCATTGAGCTGAACGGTGTGAACACATATCAGAAGATTGACCGGCATTCTACACCTTTCCAGCTTGTTGTCGGAGACAACTACCTTGTGTATGACGCCGACAGCGATTACACCAACATGGACGTGTACCTGTATTACAGGCCAAAATATCTGGGGGTGTAAATCATGCGGATCATCGTACTTAATGAGGCAATGGAGCCGATCGGCGTGATTGGAATCGTAAACACACTGATATGGGTCCGCAGGTATTACAAATGCGGCAGTTTCGAGCTCTATTTTCCTGCGAAATATTATGACCTGGTGCGCAAAGGCAGTGGGGCATACATATACAGGACAGACCGCAATGAACTGGGAGTCATCCGGGAAAGGAACTTCACTGAGAGCGATACCGGGAAAAAGACAGCCTATGCGAAAGGCTACTTTTCCGAGACGCTGCTGGAAAACCGGGTGATCAACAGTACCTATAACAAATCAGGGCTCCTCGAAGACATATCACGCGATATTGTCGACCAGCACTGTATCAGTTCCGGAGCTGACCGAAGGATCTCCAACCTGTCGCTTGGCACCAGGCATGGGATCGGGTCAAGCATACGTCTGCAGGCCACCGGCGAAAACGTCAGCGATCAGCTCTATACTACAGAACAGACGCAGGGCATGTCCCACAGACTGGTCTATTCGTATGAAGACAACACGCTGGAGTTCGAAGTCTGGCAAGGCCTGGACAGAACTGACACACAGGACGTTAACAGCTGGGCCACGTTTTCGGACAGCTTCCGTAACATCCGGGACGCAGTCTACAACCAGGACGAAACAGCCTACAAGAACGTGGCTTACGTTGCCGGAGCTGGTGAAGGCTCCGACAGGGACATCGTTGAAGTAGACATCCGTACTGATCCGAATGAAGAGCGCCGCGAGGTATGGGTCGATGCGAGGGATCTGCAGAAGACATACGTTATCGGGACCACAACGCACACTTATTCCGATGCGGAATACAGGGAGCTGCTCATCCAGCGGGGTCTCGACAAACTGGCTCAGTTCGGCATGGTCGAAACCGTCAACTCAAACGTGGATCCATCTGCGAACCTGGTTTACGGCGTCGATTATGACCTCGGAGATCTGTGTACTTACAGATACACCGACGTCAACATCGAGATGTCCAAGCGGATCACAGAGGTCACTGAAACGATCGAAGGGAGCCGTCGGACACTGGCGCTGACATTCGGTATCGATAAAGCATCTGACATCCGTCAGGTGATCAAAAGGGAGACATAAAATACATGGCTATTAGATATGGATATTTTGATTCTGAGGTTACTGGGGTCGACGAAAACGGCATGCCGGTATTCGACCGCGCTGAGACCTCAGATCTCTTCCGGCTGCTGTTTGCCAACCTGGTAAGCAGCGGCGTACTGGCAACCCCCGGTGACTGCTTCAAGGTAAATGCAGATACGGGCCTCACGGTCAGGATCCGTCCGGGCTTCGCCATGATAAACGGCGCTTTTGCATATGATGCGGAAGAATCTACGGTTACCCTGGCTGCGGCAAATGCAAATCTTCCGCGTATTGACCGCGTGGTGCTTCGCTGTAACTACCTGAACCGTCTCTGCGAGATCATCACCAAGACGGGCACACCGGCGTCGACTCCTGCAGCGCCTGAGCTCCTGCAGCCGGCGAGCGGTGATTATTACGAATTATGCCTTGCTACGGTCAGGGTTGAAGCGGGAGCGACATCTGTTACACAGAGTGCCATCACAGACACGAGGGGCGACAGTTCTGTATGCGGATTCATCACCCAGCTGATCGACCATCTGGACACATCTGAGTTCATGAGCCAGCTTACAGCCTGGCAGGAGGAGTACTCCGCAGAACAGCAGGCCGCCTTCACTGCCTGGTTTAATGAGATGAAGGATCAGCTGTCTGAGGACGCAGCAGGGAATCTCCAAAACCAGATAACCGCTTTGGGAACGCGCGTTGGCAATGCCGAGCAGTCTATCGGAGAAATCATCGACGATGAATCCACAGCGAATAACAAGGTATGGTCGTCCGAGAAGATCTCTGGTGAACTGACCAACCGAGACACGGAAATAAGCAAAGTCCGTGAGAATATGGGTGGCGTGAAGATCAAGGCTGTAAGGCGAACAGTCACTATCCCCAGTGGAAGTAATAACATGAGTGAAACTACAATCAATTTCGCGAGTGATATTCCGAACGCGAGGCTTGTCGGCATCGATATAACTTTCGGGGATTTCCACTTACCTTACTCAGTAAACGGCGTTGTCGGAACGTGGGTGAGCCGACTGAGGTCTCAGTCGATTGTTATCAATAATAGGGTAGGTGCATACGACAATTATACAATGACTGCACTTCTGTTTTATGTGAATACAGTGGTATAAGAGGAGGTGTTATGGATACAACCAGAATCATTAGAGGGACAATCAATTCAATGGGATGTACCGTAACCTCCGCTATTACTCAGTGGGATTACGGATGGCAGTTTATCCCCGAGATTGAGGACTTACCGCCCACATACAGACTGGACTTCTCTAATGAGGAAAAGCACGGCACGGCATTACCTGTTTATTGCAGTACGGATGGTGCAGAAGTACCTACAGAACTGATTGACACAGGCAAGGATATTTGGGTGTGGTATGTTACTATCGGTGACGGTTACGGTATCACAGAATACAAGTGGCGAATCCCAAACAAATGCAAGCCGAAAACGGAAGAGGATGAACCTACACCGGCCCAGCAGGGCATTGTAGATCAGGCCATAGCGCGGCTCAACGCGGCCGTAGAGAAGACGGCGCAGGATGTGCAGACCACAACGGTGAACGCCGCCGAGGCACAGAGACATGCGGAAAAAGCTGATCAGAGCGCCAAGGATGCGGAAGGCTCCAAGACTGCAGCAGAAACGGCAAAGAACGCAGCAGAGACCGCGAGAGCGAATGCCGGGACAAGCGAGACGAACGCCGCTCTTTCTGCCAGTGCGGCAGAGCGGGCAAAACAGGCGGCGCAAAGCTATGCGGAGCAGGCAAACGGATCGGCGGAAACGTCTATCCTGAGCGCGGCCAGAGCGGAACAGGCGGCAAACAATGCAGGATACCTCGATGTTGAAATCGTAGACGGGCGGCTCATCTATACAAGGACGGACGCTGTTGACGTGGATTTTTCGCTTAATAACGGGCGGCTTATCATGGAGGCAATATGAGTACAGTTGTAAAAGATTTAGGGGCGGTAAGCGCTTATGCGTATGCCGTTGAAAAAGGATACACTGGAACAGAGGCTGAGTTTGCTGAGCTCATGGCAGATTATGCAGCCGTCGGGCAGCGGGCAGAAGATGCCGCAAACAGCGCATCAGCATCTGCTACGGCGTCGGCGCAGTCTGCAGCTGCAGCAGGGGCAAGCGAACAGGGATGCGCGAGAGCAGTTCAGGACGCAGTAGAAGCAGCGGCGCTGTCAAGAAGCAAAGCGGAAGATTCCGCCACAAGCGCATCCAATGCTTTGGGAAGCGCCAATTCGGCAAGCGGACATGCACAGATAGCGGGCACAAAAGCCGCCGAAGCAACGGATGCGGCAGCCACTGCGGTTAGTGCTAAAGATAATGCAGTGAGCGCCAATACAGCCGCACAGAGCGCAAAAACAGCCGCTCAGACAGCGCAGACGGGTGCGGAGGCGGCGGCGGCAAGTGTGCAGTCGAGCACCGAGCAGATTGCGGCAAACGCGGGAGACATAGCGCAGCTAAAGGAAGACTTGACTGTTGTATCTGAAAAAGTAAGTGCGATCGAAGAAGCTGAGGGATTGCATAAATACGGAGTAAGCGGAATCGGCCAGAGCGCATCGGCACTGACAAGAATCTGGGACTCTGTCGGAATGACTGCGCAAGTAGGGACGGACGGCGACAACTCAAATGTCGTCAATAACTTCGATGATGTGACGCCATTCAACCGGCGCAAATGCGTGGGACATTGGGAGATCAGAAACGGCGGCGCGCACTTCGTGGTCGAGGCTTATTACGGCGAGGAAGGCTATGCTGAAGACGGAAGCAAAGGCGATTACGTGGCAGTAGAGTGCCCCAGAGCATACTACTACCTCAAAGACGGGATCCTTGGAGTGTCCGCGCATCACTACCAGGGCTGGAGACCATTCGATATCTTCTGCCGCAACCACGACGAAGAGGACACGTTCGAATATGCATATCTTCCTGCATATGCGCTCGCTGTTGACGCTGATGGCCATGCCGTATCTCTCCCGGGGCTCGATAATGCGCAGGGAAACTACGCACAACTCCTCAATATGGCGCGGACATATAAGGGCGGCGCCCTTGGAGGTTTTGCTGTCATCCAGCCTGCGGCGGTCAACTTCTATGAGTGGGCTCTGTTCACTGTGGAGTTTGCACAGCAGAACAGCCAGACCGTGATGCAGGGATGTACCTCCCTGCGGCACAGTAATGACGACAGGGTAACATTCGTCGATGCAACGCATTTGCTCACGAGTAACTACTTCGCGGCGCGCGTTGCCGGACAGTACATCTCCGTCATAGCGGCGGATATTGATATTAATAATTCCGGATATCTCGCCACACATAAGGTCACAGCCGTAACGAGGTGCGACTCGGCCGGCAACGCATCGGCGTCTGGAACACATCAGCTCCTGACGGTAGAGGATCTGGGCAGGAATTATTACGAATACGATACCACAGGAGCAACGGAATACAGGATCGCGGCAAGACCATACAGGACAGGATGCTGCGACGGGGTGAGCACTCCGTCCGGGAGCCCAGTGAGCAACAACGACGCATATCATCCAATGCGCTATCGCTGGCGAGAAAACGTCTACGGAAACCAGTACAAGACATCTGTGGATTTGTTCAACAAGCGGATCGGGACTGGCGACGATGATTATTATCTGGAGCACTACTATCTCCATGATCCGGCGAACTATGTTCCTGCGAACACCAATAAGCCCGATGCGGCAGACCTGCAAACGGCCGTATTTACCAAGCTGGATGTAGAGACCCCGCATTCCAAGTATATAAATGGTTATGTGAAGTCGAAGGTATATTCAACGGAATACCCGGATATCTGGATTCCGGACGAAACAACGGGAGGATCGGCGTCTACATTCTACGCAGATTACGCGTACCTCGTCTCTTCCTACACTGTTCGTTCTGTCCGCTTTGGCGGCTACTGGGCCAACGGTTCCTCCGCCGGTTTCTCGTATTTCCACGGGTATAACGGTCCGGCGACCGGGTTTGCGTATTTTGGCGGCGACCTTTGCTTCATACAGGCCGGGGGGTGAGTCGGCGGCGTAGACGCCGAGAGGGGACCTCCCCTTAATATTGATAATGATAAGGGATTGAGGGCGCATCGCGAACCTCGTCAATTCCTACACTGTTCGTTCTGTCCGCTTTGGCGGTAACTGGAACAACGGTTCCAACGACGGTTTCTCGTATTTCAACGGGAATAACGGTCCGGCGAACGGGAATGCGAATTATGGCGGCGACCTTTATCATCCGCACAGTTGCAGAGCGGCGCCAATCATACCGCGCCGTCCTCATAGATCTCTGACTCCACCGAATAGGTGGGCGTCCTCTTTTCCTTGGTTCCGTGAACTGAAATAGTCCGTACTGTACGAGCTTAGTAGATTAAATCGAAACGCACGAGGATAAGCAAAGAATGAAAAGGCAACGTAACATATGGCCTGAAGTTACCAGCGAAGACAATGCTTTAAGGGCAGTCATAGAAGGCACAAGATTCAAACGTGGAAAACGCGAGGTCGAAATGCTGTTGAGCACTGACAGCAAAAGGTGGCGGCAGATAGATATCGGCAAAGCCCGAGAATATGTCAGACCGATCTGCCTGAAATTGCAAAATAAAACGTGGAAACATGCTCCACCCAGGCACAGGCTACAATATTGCCGCAACAGGGCAAGCAGCAAAGGAAAGTGGAGAGACCTCTACATACCGACGCTTGAAGACCACATAGTAGCCCACATGCTCATGCAGGGGAGCATGGAAGCCTTCATGCGTGGCATGCACCCGAATTGTTGCGGCAGCATTCCTGGCAGAGGAATCAAGCACATACTTAAAAAAGTGAATCACTGGTTCCGGGACGACCTTGAGTGCAGATATTTCGTCAAACTCGATATAAGGAAATTTTTTGACAATATCGACGGAGAAATATTGAAGCAGAAACTCGCACGCAAGATCAAAGACAAAGATGCGCTCTGGGCGTGGGGGCAGATCATCGACTCGGCGCCGATGGCATGCCCTGTTGGATACTACACATCGCCGTGGCTTGCAAATCTGTACCTGGAGGAGCTGGACTGGTTTGTCGCACAGCAGCTCTACAAGGCCAGAAGGGGCAAACGCATCAATTACGTACGTCATCAGCTCAGATATATAGATGATATATTGCTCATCGGGACTTCAAAGAGAGACCTGGACAAAGCTGTGCATGCGATAGCAGAGTATCTGCAGAAAAACTACGGTCTCGAGATCAAACCGACGTGGGAGATCAAGAAGATCGGGAAGCACGAGCTTGTGGCCGGTGAGTGGCAGATGATTAGCGGGACGTATTGGTGCGATATCGGCGGTTATAAGTTCTGCAAGGATGCGACGATACTGAGAGATGGGATTTACCTACACACAAAGAGACTCGCCAAAAAGATCTATAAGCAGGGCTACGCCACAGAGCATCAATGTAGATCGCTTACATCACAGATCGGGTGGGCCACGCATTGCGATTCGACGCACTTCTTCGAAGATGATATAAGGCCATATGTCAATATCAGGGACACACGGAGGACCATAAGCAATGTGGATAAGAACGGAAAACGGGGAGGCGGCGAAGCCTCTCGAAAAAGAACTCGGGAACGGATATGTGATCGTCCGGAAAGGGTTTGAGTACATCGAAGAGACGGAA
>Ga0310695_10010570_pt1 | contig 13450 bp, 8 predicted proteins | sample RumenRJG_04DNA_FD_203882 | JGI IMG/M metagenome (GOLD analysis project Ga0310695, IMG submission 203882) | Bovine rumen microbial communities from Lethbridge, Alberta, Canada - RJG_04 (v2) (version 2) | ecosystem: Host-associated > Mammals > Digestive system > Stomach > Rumen | place: Canada...
GCTCGCCCACCGCTACGGGCATAATCCCGCCCTATTCGGCATCGAAGTCATCAACGAGCCAGTCAGCTGGCCGGTGTTCTTCTCCAACCGCAAGAAGCTGGTGGCGCGCAATCCGAAAGACAAACGGTACTCCAGCTACGTACCGATGAGTTTCCTGCGGCAGTATTACCGCGCGACTTACAAGCGATTGCGGCGCTACCTGCCGGACGATAAGGCGATCGTGTTCCACGACGGATTCCGGTTCGGTCTGTGGCGAGATTTCTTCAAACGCAACCGGATGACGAACGTGTATGTGGACGCGCACGTGTACTTGTCGGCGGCCGAGCGGATCGCCCGGGTGCACAGTCCGTGGGCGTACCGGCTGTTCCTGCGCTGGCAGCGGCGGCGAATCCGCAGCATGCAGCGCGTGGTGCCGGTGCTGGTCGGCGAATGGTGCGTGGAGAACGAGTGGGCGAAGAACCTTGACCCCGGCGAAATGGATCTCGACCAGTTCGATGACGCGCAACGCCGCCGGTTCGCGCATGTCACGCGCATGCAGCTCGACTGTTTCGGGCAGGCCGCGGGGTGGATGTATTGGTCGTGGAAGCTGGAGCCGTCGCCGCACACCGCGCCCGACGCGCTGTGGAAGGAATGCTGGGATTTCCGGCGGTGCCTGATACACGGGTGGCTGCCGTCCCTCCACCGTCCGCCTGCCGTTCACACGACACCGCGCACAGCCAGTCCCAGCTAAAATGTCGCGCAAGACATCACGCCGGAAACTGAAAGCCAACAACCAACAGCCAGAACCCGACAACCGGAAGGAGGGTCGCCGCCGATGCCAATCACACTGAACCGCCACAGCAGCGTCCCACTGTACCGGCAGTTGGTCAACGCCCTGCGTGAGGACATCGTCTCCGGCGCGCTCGCCGCGAACTACAAGCTTCCACCCGAACGCGAGCTCGCTGAACGGCTCGGCGTCAACCGCGCGACCGTCCTGCAAGCCTACCAACAACTGAAATCAGAAGGCCTGATCGCCTCGCACGTGGGGCGCGGCACTTTCGTGTGCGCGAGCGATGACCGGCAAGGTGGCGCGCCGCCGTGGCAGATTCTGTTCAGCGATTATTCGAACCGCTTCACCTATCATGACATCGCCGCCGCCGACCAAGCACAGCAAGCGCCCGACGCCATCGATTTCGCGACCGGCTCGCAAAATCCGGCGGATATCCCCGATGATCTGCTGCGCAGCGTCAGCATTCGCGCGTTCGAATCGGCGGATTTCCACAGCACGCAGGAATCCCCCATCGAAGGGTTCCCCCAGCTGCGCGAACTGCTCGCCGACCACATGACGCAACGCGGCGTGCGTTGCGACGCCAACAACGTGATGGTGCTGTCCGGCGCCGAGCAGGGGCTGGATTTGTGTGTGCGCGCATTCGTGAATCCCGGCGACTGCGTACTGGTCGAACAATCCACGTTTTTCCCCGCGTTGCAAGCTTTTCGATCCGCGGACGCGCGGGTGATCGGCGTGCCGATCGACGAACACGGCATGCGCACCGACCTGCTCGACGGGTATTGCAAACGATTCCATCCGAAACTAATCTTCACCATTCCGACCTTCCAGAACCCGAGCGGCGCGACCATGCCGTTGCGTCGACGGCGCGAAATCGTCGAAACCGCGATGCGCTACCAATGCCTGGTCATCGAGGATGACCCGTATGGCGAACTGTGCTACAGCGGGCGCACCGACGGGGCAATGGATGCGGGAGGCCACGGCGGAATCGGCGGAATCGGCGGGATCGGCAGTACCGGCAATGCCGGGACCGCCAGCATCGCAAGCATCCCCGGCAACGCAAGTGGCGCAGGCAACGCAAGTGGCGCGCCCTCCCAGCGTCCCCGCGAGCTGACACCGCTCAAAGGCATGGAAAACGCGGGATACGTGATTTACCTGTCAACGTTTTCAAAGACAGTGACACCGGGGCTGCGAACCGGCTGGCTGGTGGCTGACAGCCATGTCATCGCGCGGATTGCAGCACTGCGGCGGATGATCGACCAGCACACGAGCTCGTCATCGCAGCTGATTTGCATGGAGCTGCTCAGCAGTGGGCGTATCGGGCGGCATATCGGGCGATTGTGCGAAATCTACGGGCATCGGCGCGACCTGATGCTCGATGCCTTGCGCCGGTACGCGCCGGACGGGATGCGCTGGAACACGCCGCTGGGCGGTTACTACCTGTGGGCACGGCTGCCGGATGGCTTACGGGCCGCACGGTTGCTGGATGACGCGCGGCACGCGGGAGTGACGTTCATGCCCGGCGACATGTTCGCGGTCGATGAGGATGACAGCAGTCATATCCGGCTGAATTTTGTGCGGCCTGATTCTCGGCAGATTGTGCCGGGGATTCGGTTGCTGTGCGACACAATCGCCGAGGCGGAGCAGAGTGCTGATAGGCGCGGCGGCGAGCGCTAGACATCACATATCCGGACAGGTACGCATGCCAAGACATACACAACCGGCAAGATAGACAGCCGACACTAGGACCACCGGAGGCATCCGGGAAGTTACGTATGCCCGCACATACGCACGATGACAGACCCACCGTCCGGGCTGAGACATCTCCCGGCATCGGTCACTTCGCGTATGTCCACGCACACTCACAACGACAAACCCACCGCCCGAACCGAGACATCAGCCGATATCCGTCGACTTACGTATGCCGGAACACACACGACCCGCGCAACACTCCGGAGTTCCCCACGACACACCCCGCCTTCCGCCGCCGACAGAAGCCCCTGCACCGGCGTGTCGTCTGGTATGCTAAATCGACCGTCCCCAGCGATACGAATTACTTATAGCGAGCGCGAGACCGCTGCCATACCGCCGCACATCGCGCGTGCCGGTAATTTCCCCGTGATGCGGGACAGGAATACTTTGGAAAGCACAACACATCCTGCATGCAGAACAGCGCTTCGAGCGAACAGGCACAAGACACGGGAGAACGGATACGATTATGGGTCACACACACCGCTCCGGCCGCATCAATCGGTCGACATTCGCAATATTCATCGCGGCCATCGCCGCCCTCACCCTCACGCTCGCCGGTTGCGGCTCCAACACGGCCAAATCGTCGGGCGACCCCAACACGCTGACGGTCGCCATCTCATCGGCGGTCAGCACCCTGAGCGTCAATCAGGAGGCCGGCAGCGCGAACTACCAGCTGGCGGCCCTCTATCAGGAGGGTCTCACCGGCGTCGATGGCACGGGCAAGGTCATCCCGGCGCTCGCCACGTCCTGGAAGTCCAGCGACAACAAGTCGTGGGTGTTCACGTTGCGCAAGAACGTGAAGCTGCACGACGGCAGCACGCTGACCGCCGACGACATCGTGTACGCGATCAACGTGGCACGCGATTCGAAGAAATCACCGGGCCTGTCGGTGTATTGGCCTGATTATGTGCAGTCCGCCGAAAAGACCGGCGACAACCAGATCACCATCACCCTGTCCAGCCCGCACAGCGATTTCCCGATCCAGGTATCCAATGTGGCCGGCCTGTTCGTCACGTCGAAGAAGTTCTTTGATTCGGCGGGCTCGAATTACGGCTCATCCAAGAAACTCATCGTCGGCACCGGCCCGTACAAAGTCACCGAATTCGACCCGTCCAGCCATGTGACGCTCACGAAGTTCAAGGATTATTGGGGTAAGGACAATGGTCCGCAGACAGTCCGCATCGATTTCGTGACCGAGGATTCAACCCGTCAGCTGGCGTTCACCAGCGGCAAGGTTGATGTGTCGTTCAACGTGCCGGTGACGAGTGTCGCCCAGTGGAAGACGAACGGCGGCTCGACCACCGCGTATTCCGACCGCTCCTACTACGGTCTGACTTTCGACCCGAACGTCGCTCCGTTCAACGACATCCACGTGCGTAAGGCCGTCTCGTACGCGGTGGATAAGAAGTCCATTGTTTCCGGCATTCTCAAGGGCTACGGCGAGGTCGCCACGGGCATCGATTCCCCGGAGCAGCTCGCCGGTTGGACCGGCAACGATGCGAGCAAGGCGTCCAAGCAGACGGCCAAGCTTCCCGCCATCAGCTACGACCTGAAGAAAGCGAAGTCCGAACTCAAGCAGTCCTCCAAGCCGAACGGCTTCACTACGACGCTCACCTACCCGACAGGCTACGCGCAGGTCGGCAAGGCGTCGCTCGCCATCGCGCAGAATCTCAAGAGTCTCGGCATTACGCTCAACGTGAAGGAAATCCCGCTTGAGCAGTGGCTGAGCGAAATCGGCAACGGCAAGCAGGGCGTCGGCTGGATGATTTACAACCCGACCACCCCGCAACCGAACGAAAACACGTCCTGGCTGCTCGCGGCGGGTGGTTCCGGCACGAACCCGGCAAACTGGAACAACGCCGAAGTCGCAGCGGAAACCGAGAAAGTCGGCACGCTGGACCAGGAGTCCGACAAGCTGGCGCTCGTGCTCAAGAGCACCACCACCGCGCTGGACGAGGACATCTACTCGCCGATTTACTGGGGCAAGTCGGCGGTCGCCACGGCAAAGGGCGTGAAGCTCGCGAAAATCGGCACGTATTGGCTCGGCACGAATTGGGCAGCGGATTTCAGCAAGAACGCGTAGCCTGATACTGGCATCCGCATCCGCAGGCCCCTGCGATTGAGCAGTCCGGCGATTGACGGCTTGTTTCCCGTGGCGGATTCCGTCGCGGGCGACAAGCCGTTCGCATCGCACCGGCACACCGGCGCTTCGGCGGGCCCAGCCCCAGATGCGTATATGACGAAAGGCGGATTTGTGAAAGTCGCGAAGTTCATAGGCAGACGCCTCGCCAATCTGGTGATTCTGCTATTCGTGCTGTCGCTGGTCACGTTCGGCCTGCTGTACCTGACGAACAGCGACCCGGCACGCACATTGGCCGGCGCGAAAAAAGTCAGCGCTGCGCAGCTTGCGGCGATCCGCCACCAGTATCACCTTGACGAACCGTTGTGGAAGCAGTACATGATTTGGCTCAGCAACGCGGTTCACGGGGATTTCGGCACATCAATCCGCACGCAGTTGCCGGTGTCGCAGATGATAGGGCAGCGCGCATGGGTCACGTTGACGTTGGCCTTGCTGGCTCTCGCGATTGCGCTGCTCATCGGTTTGCCACTTGGTGTGGTCGCCGCAAAACGGCATGGCACATGGCGTGACGGGCTGATCACCGCGCTGGCCGTCGTCGGGCTGAGCGCACCGAGTTTCGCTGTCGGCCTGCTGTTACTGTACGTGTTCGCGGTCAAGCTGGGCTGGTTCCCCGTGTACGGGCTGGGCGACGGGAGTTTCGCCGACGCCTTGCCACATCTGCTGTTACCGGCGATCACGCTTGCGGTCGGCTTATTCGCCGCGGTAATCAAGGTGTCGCGCGCCTCGCTGCTCGAACAGGTGGAGTCGGATTACACGTTGTTCGCCCAGTCGCGCGGCGTTCCCCGCGGCACGATTACCCGCTGGCAGTTGCGCAATGCGGCGTTGCCGATTATGACGTCGTCGGGCTTGCTGATCGCCTCGCTGATTTCCGGCACGGTGATTGTGGAAACGACCTTCTCGATTGGCGGGTTGGGCACGTTGCTGCAGGAATCGGTGACGTTCAAGGATATTCCGGTCGTGCAGGCGGTGACGCTGCTGCTGGCGACCGTCATCTGTGTGACGACGGCAATCATCGACGCGTTGTATGCGCTGGCTGATCCACGGTTGCGTCCGAATGGCGGACACCGTAATTCCGCAGACACGCCGACGAACAAGGAAGGTGAGGCGTGATGTCCGATACGACACAAACTTCGGCACCGGGTCAAACCCCGCAGGACCAGCAGATGTCAGCGCCTCAACCGGCATCCCAGCTCGCCGCGACGCAACCAGCCACGGCGCAACCGAGCGCGCAGCACCACGCCGCGTCACCACAGCCGAATGCATCACAGCCGAACACACCCCAGCCCGCAACACTGCAACCCGCCACAACACCACGGCACCCGCGACTGCTACCGATGCCCGCCCGCATCCGCCGCGCGATGAGCGGCTCGTGGGCCATGCTGATCGCCACACTGATTCTTCTAGCCACCGCTGTTATCGGCTTGATTTCATCGTTCAATTCGCAGGCGTTGAAGCAAGATATCGTGCTCGGTACCGTTCCTGCCGGCACGGATGGCCACATATGGGGTACTGACGCGCTGGGCCGTGACGTATTCATGCTGACCATCGCCGGCGCCCGCACAGCCATCGCCGGCCCGGTAGTGATCGCCGTCGGCGCGATGGCGATCGGCCTCGTATTCGGCCTGCTCGCCGCATATACGGGCGGCTGGGTGGATTGGCTGATCTCCCGCGTAGTGGAACTCATGCTTTCCCTGCCGACGCTGCTGCTCGCCATTGTGCTCGCCGGTCTGATTGGCGGCGGCTACTGGGTGAACGTGCTCGTGTTCATGCTGCTGTACGCGCCCTACGAAATCCGCCTGGTGCGGTCCGCCGCGCTCTCGCACCTGCACGACCCGTTCCTCGATGCCGCGCGACTGTTGGAACTCAGCCCGGCGCATATCCTCGCACGCCACGTATTCCCGGTAATCCGGCCGGTGGTCGGGGCAGCCATGTTCCTCGACATGAGCAATGCGCTGGTATCGTTGTCGTCGCTGTCGTTCCTCGGCCTCGGCATCTCCCCACAGGCCGCCGATTGGGGCCGACAGCTTTCGGATGCGCGCGACCAGCTGTTCAACAATCCGATGACCGCAATCGCGCCAGGCATCGCAATCATCGTGGTCTCGGTAGCAATGAACATCGTGGGTGACTGGATCACCGCTCGTGCGGATAGGGGTGAACGATGAGCATCATGAACAACAGCCTGCAATCGACCTCGAAGCAAGGCCAGAATCCGCAGAACCCCGCCATCACGCTTCGTGGTCTTAAGGTGCGCATCGGCGACACTGAACTGTTGCACGGCGTCGATTTGGATATTCCGCGCGGCGATACCACGGCAATCGTCGGTGAATCCGGCTCGGGCAAATCGTTGACCGCGAAAGCCCTCGCCGGCCTGCTGCCGCGATATGCGACTGTACAGGGTTTATACAGCCTACTTGACGACACCGTGGATTTGGCTGGCGGCGAGCGCTCATGGCGTGCGTTGCGCGGCGGCGCGATTGTGTGGCTTCCGCAGGACCCGTTCTCCTCGCTTGACCCGCTGCATACGTGCGGAACTCAGATTGCCGCCGGTATGCGTAGCGGCTCCCGTGCCGAGCGTCGCAATCGCGCGCGTCAGCTGCTGACGGATGTAGGGCTTGACGCTGGTATCGCCGACCGCTACCCGCATGAGCTGTCAGGCGGTATGCGCCAGCGTGTGGCGATCGCCGCCGCACTTGCGCCGAAACCCCAAGTCCTGATCGCCGACGAGCCGACCACCGCGTTGGACGCGCAGATGCAAAGCGGCGTCTTGGATTTGCTGGGCCGTTTACGCGATGAACGCCAGCTGACGCTTGTGCTAATCACGCATGATCTGGCGCTTGCCGCACAGCGCGCCGACCATCTGGTGGTGTTCCGCGACGGCAGGGTGGTCGAAACGGGGAGTCGCGATGACATCATCCGGCACCCGCGAACCGCGTATACGCGCGAACTGCTTGCCGCCCACGCCGGCATCGGCGAAACAGCACGTCCAGCCATCGGCAAGACCGTGGTCCGGGCCGAACATCTGGTGAAGCGTTTCGCCGGCACTCCCCGACCCGCGGTCGACGACGTTTCACTCGAGGTGCATGCCGGCGAAATCCTCGGTCTGGTGGGCGCCTCCGGTTCCGGCAAGTCCACGGTCGCGCGCTGCCTGGTCCATCTGGAACGCCCGGATTCCGGCGATGTGCGGTATGCGGACGGCAAGGGCGGCACGACCGGCTGGTCGATGCATGTGGCGCAACTCGTATTCCAGAACCCGTATCAGTCGTTGAATCCGACGATGACAGTCCGACAGACGCTTGCTGAGGCGCTGCGCGCGTCCGGGGAGACAGCCGATGACACGCATATCCGCCGGCTATTGGATGTTGTCGGGCTGGAGACCGAGTATCTGGACCGCAAACCGGGTACCTTGTCCGGCGGGCAATGCCAGCGTGTGGCCATCGCGCGCGCCCTTGCGCCGCAGCCGAAACTGCTGGTGGCCGATGAAGCGGTGACCGCGCTGGACGCGAATGTGCAACGGCATGTGCTCGAAACCCTGCTTTCGCTGCGGGAACACACAGATCTGGCGATTCTGTTCATTTCGCATGACCTTGATACCGTTCGTCGTATCGCTGACCGGATCGCGGTCATGGTCGACGGCCGGATCATCGAAGAGGGCGCCACCGCCGAAGTCATGGATCATCCGAAACACGAATACACACGCAAGCTCATCGCCTCAGTGCCGCGGGCGCTGTCCGCGACCCCTACGACACAGGAACGTCAATGATAAACGCCGAAGAGAACGCACAAAGCGCACAGAACATGCGAGAAGTTCTGTACCGCGCGATTGCCGTCCCACAATCGGTAAGCGGCCGGACGCAAGATATTCCCCGCGAAGCCGAACACATGGGCACAATCTGCGCTGCCGGCCCCAAGGCGTGTGACGATATCCGCTCGATCTATCTCAAACTGCCGGAAACCACGCGCGCCGCACTGGTCCAGGCGCAGGGCGCGCTGGAGCGCACGGTGTACATGGCGAACGACGGCCACAACACCGCATTCCTGCTGGGGTATCACCGCCCTCACACCGCCCAAGAGAAGCTATGCGCGTTCAGCGGTTGTGAACGCCTGCGGAATGGACTTGTCGAATATGCGGCACTGCACGCGATTCATGATTCACACACGATCACAGTCAAAACAGAGCCGGGAGTCTATACCGAACAGGCAATGACGACATACGACGGGCAATCTTGGCGTGTGCTGGGCGAGCATGACCACTACCGCCAGACCACGGAATTCACCTGCGGTCCGGTTTCGCTGCTCAACGCGATGCACCGGCTGCATCCGCAGATGGCGGCGAACCGAGTGGACGAGCTGCATATCTGGCGCGAGGCGACGATTGCCGTGGCATGCGAACCATATGGCCTGGCGTTGAGTGCGGCGAAACGTGGCGAGAATCCACGCATCGTCGTTTCCAAAACCGGGCCGGCGCTCAATCCGGCGCATGGCGCGATGGGTATGATCGATGCCGCAATGTCACGCGATGTGCAGGAGCATTTCGCAACTGAGGCGCGGAAAATAGGCGTTCCCATCGATATCACGTCGTTCACCGCAGCGAATGTCGCGCGGCGGCTGGATGGCGGGCATGTGGCACTGGTGCTGATTGACGAGCATGTCATGCACGGGGTAACCTGCCCGCATTGGGTGACCGTGACCGGCGAACTTGCCGACGGCACGCTGCTGGTCGACGACCCGTGGATTGACGAGCCCTACGGCGAAACGCTGGTGGACACCTACCAGCTGCCAATCCGACAGGCTGATTTCGATCTGATGATCCACTACGACGAGCCGGCGAGCGCCCAAGCAATGGTCATTCTGTAGTCCACTCCCAGTCCCCTCACAAACCAGTTACGCTCACACGCCTCCCAGCGTAACCAGTTTGGGTAACTACTAACCCGGTTACGGCGGGAGTACGAGCGCGCGCACCAGCACAACCCACAAACGCACGCGCAAACGAAAGACCCGGCAGGACTCGTAAGTCCGTACCGGGTCTTCGTTATCCGGGGCGCCTAGTCAGCGGGTTTTCCGCAAACCGTGGGTTTCCCGCAGTCAGCAGCTTTCCGCAGACCGTGGGATTTACCACAGGCCGAACGGATCGAACACGCCGCCGCCGTCATCGTTGGAACCGTTGCCGCTTCCATCGCTGCCGCTGCCGTCGCCGTTCCCGCTGTTCCCGCTATTGCCGTTGCTGCTTCCGGAACCGTTCGAGCTATTAGAGCTCGTAGCGGTTTCAGCCTGGTCGAGGGTCACGTCCACATCCATCGTCTTGCCGTCGCGCACGATGGTGAGCGTCACTTTCTCGTTCAGTGTCGCGGCCCGCACGTAGCCGAGCAAGGAGTAGCTGTTGGTCACCGCGTTGCCGTTGAAGGCGACGATGGTGTCACCGGACTTCAAGCCGGCCTTGTCCGCCGCGCTGCCGGAGGTGACTGCGGAGCTGGTTCCAGAGGAGGTGATCTCGGCGCCGCCGCGGGTCACGCCGTCGGCTTCCACGGTCGCGCTCTTGACGGTCACGCCGAGTACAACGTGCGTCGCCTTGCCATCCTTGATGATTTCATCGGAGATGGTCTTAACCACGTTGGACGGGATGGCGAAGCCGATGCCGATCGAACCGCTGGAATCGGAGCTCGAGGAGCTGGAGGACGCCGTGGCAATCGAAGAGTTGATGCCGATGACCTCACCGGCTGCGTTGAAGGTCGGGCCGCCGGAGTTGCCGGGGTTGATGGCCGCGTCAATCTGCACCGCGTTGGTGACGACCTCGTTATTATTGTCGTCGGTCACGGAGACCGGGCGGTTGATGGCGGACACGATGCCGGTGGTGGCGGTGTTCTCATAGCCAAGCGGGTTGCCGATCGCCATGATGGACTCGCCGACCGCCAGCTTGTCGGAATCGGCGAAGCTCACCGCGGTCAGGTCGCTTGGCGGGTTGCTGAGCTTGATGACCGCCAGATCAGTGGTGCTGTCGGTGCCGACGACCGTCGCAGAGTAGATATCCCCGTTGGCGAGGGTTACCTGGATGTCGGAAGCGCCGGAAATCACGTGGTTATTGGTGACGATATAGCCCTTGGTATCCACAATCGCACCGGAGCCCTTAGCTACTCCACCGCTGATGGTCGCCTGGATGGACACCACGGATTCCGAGACCTTCTTCTCGACCGTGGTCCAGTCAGTGCTGGTGGTCTTGCTGTTGGTGCTGCCGGAGCCGGATGTGTTCGAGGACACACCGCTGAGCGAGCTGGTGGTCGGGACTTTCACCCAACCGTTGGTGATGGCCGCATACCCGAATCCGAGGCACAGAACCGCCGCGACCAAGGCCGCGACGACGGCGACGACCACGTTATTCGCGGTCTTGCGCGCTGCCGGGCGTCCGTTCGGGCCCACCGGAGGCATGGCACCCGGACCCTGCGGACGATTCGAATCTTGCGGGCCTTGTGGCGGGAACGCCGGGGCCTGCGGACCGTTGGCCTGCGGCGCGTTCGGCGCTTCGCCGTTCACAGGCGAGCCGACGGGCTGCTGGGCGTTCGCATTGTTGACGTTGTTCGCATTGTCACCGTAATACCCTCCGTAGTAGGCACCGTACGGATTCTGCTGGTGTTGCGGCGGCATCTGCTGGGTCTCCGGCGTCTGCTGGGCGGGCTGCGTTGGGACCGGGCCGTATGCTCCGTATTCCGGCGCCGGGGTGTACACCGTCGGCCGCTCATCGCTATGCTGCGCGGTATCCGCCGCGTTCTGATCCGCGTTCCAGCCCGTTCCGTTGTCTGTCGTATGGTCGGTCGGGGGCAGCGGCGCAGTCCGCTGGACGTCGTCCTGCGGCTGGTCGGCCTGGTTTTCCCAACCATTATTGGTATCAGCCATAATCACTCCTTGCCTGACTCACGGCCGGCCCCATATGGCATGTCCGGCCTTTTCACTAGTTATGAGTAAAGCCGCAGCTTCTCCACGTTTCCTGAATGTTTTTTGGAAATGGATTCAAAATTGTCCCCGGATATCCAAAAAACGCGAAAAATCAGGGATATCAGCTGATTCATCGCGGCCTTATCCACCATACGAATCAGCTGAGAGCGATGGGCGCACGTTCACGTCACACCGACAGCACACGTCACACCACCCCGCATCAACCCGCGCCACACAGCAGCACATCGCGTTACAGCAAATCAATCAAGCGGCCCACCGATTCGGCGGTCGTCGCCCAGCTGGTGCAGATTCGCATCACAGTATGATCGTCGTCATACCGCTCCATGAAGCCCATACGGACCTCACGTTCCAGCCGGTCGATGGTCGCATGGTCAAGAACCACAAAAATCTGGTTGGTCGTGTTCTCGTACACCATCCGGTAGCCCTTGGCGCGCAAGGCCTCGCGAATGCGGTCGGCCATCTCGTCCGCATTTCGGGCAATCCGCGCGTACAGCCCGTCGGTGAACAGCGTGTCGAATTGCAGGCCCATGAGCCAGCCTTTCGCCATTAACGCGCCGTGCTGCTTGATGCGCGTGGTGAAATGCTTGGGCATGTTGTCTTTGGTGAACACCACAGCCTCGCCGAACAGCGCGCCCACTTTTGTGCCGCCGATATAGAACACGTCCGCGATCCGCGCGATATCCGGTAGCGTCACGTCAGCACCGGATGCCACCAGCCCGTAGCCAAGACGGGCGCCGTCGATGAACAGCGGCATGTCATAGTCGTGGCAGACTTCCGCGATGGCTTCGAGCTGCGCCTTCGTGTACAACGTGCCGTATTCGGTGGGGTGCGAGATGTACACCATGCCGGGGAAGACCATATGTTCATGGTTGCCGTCGGCGTAGAAAGTCTCGCAATACTCGCGTAGCTCGCCGGCGTCAATCAGCCCGTCGTGCTGCGGGAGGGTGAGCACCTTGTGCCCGGTCGCCTCGATCGCGCCAGCCTCATGCACGTTCACGTGGCCGGAATCTGCGGCGATCACGCCTTCGTACGGTTGAAGCATCGTGTCAATGACCAGCTGATTGGTCTGCGTGCCACCGGAGATGAAGCGGACCTGCGCCTGCGGGCAATCGCACGCCTGGCGGATCTTCTCCTGGGCGGCCTCGCAATAATGGTCGGTGCCGTAGCCCGGCAGCTGCTCCATATTCGTCTCGGCGAGACGTTTCAGGATCGCGGGATGAGCGCCTTCACTGTAATCGTTTTGGAACACAAGCATGGATACGCCTCGAATCGTAAGTAGGACAACGGCTGAATAACAGTGACATCCTATCATTGGGGCCCTGCGCACAGCGAGCGCTCGGCACGACGAATCTGTCTTGTGCAAGCCGTATGAATCCGCGAGATATCGGCACTGACACCGGCGACACGGGAGATTACGACGCAATAGCCCATATCCACGCAATCTCCTACCGCCGACGCGGGAGATTACGCGCACATCGGCCGCTCGCATGCAAAGTCCCATGTTTTCATGGGAGTTTATCGCCGATGTACAGATTCGGCGTTGTTCTCCCGGTCCCGCACCCCGAGGCGATTTTCAAGAATCGCGGATTTCCAACGTTTCCGTTGGGAGTTCTGTTGCGAGAATCCCGAATTCCGACAAACTCCCACACCGCACACGGGAGAACTGACCCGAATCACGGAAATCTGTCATTTCTTCCACACCGACCATGAGTCGTCAGCCTGTCCAGCCTCTCTGCCTCCGCCGACACCGAGGGCCTATAGGAACTAAACGTGGTGTTTATGATGCCGGTCAGGCCAAGTGGCTGTAGGCGTGTCGGCGTGCGTTTAACGTGACGTGTCGTTAAAAA
>Ga0310695_10010571_pt1 | contig 13449 bp, 10 predicted proteins | sample RumenRJG_04DNA_FD_203882 | JGI IMG/M metagenome (GOLD analysis project Ga0310695, IMG submission 203882) | Bovine rumen microbial communities from Lethbridge, Alberta, Canada - RJG_04 (v2) (version 2) | ecosystem: Host-associated > Mammals > Digestive system > Stomach > Rumen | place: Canada...
CACATTTTCACTGCTTTTCAGAGGAAGCTGAGGAAAGTCTTATCGTCGAAAGTCTTATCAGTTACTTTTCAGACCGGCACGAAATTCGAGGCGTTTTTCGCGTGCTTTTCGCGAAAAACCCGAGTTTTACGACGAAAATCCCATCGCGCAGCGATTTGGAATGGGATTTTCGCCAGTTACTGTCCGCTTTTATGTTATACTTGGCATGAAGGACTTCAAGACTCGCTCGCGAGTCTTGCGCGATGAAGAATAAAACAAGGCAGATGCGGCAATGCCGCCCCTGCCCCGGGACAGGCCCGTGTCCGCCGCAAGGCGGGATAATTCATTACACGCGCTGTGTCATACAATATTGCCAAATGACATTTAGAAAGGTGACAGACAATGATTTTATATGATGGCAGACCGGAAGACACTACAGGTCGTCTTCCCCGGGAAGTAAGAACCTATGATTATCTGGACAACCTGCAGATTCCCTATCAGCGCACTGATCACGAGCGCGCCGATAACATGGAAGCATGCTATGAGATCGATGCCGTACTCGGTGTCGTGATCTGCAAGAATCTTTTTCTCTGCAACCGTCAGAAAACAAAGTTCTATCTGCTCATGATGCCCGGAGACAAGAAATTCAAGACAAAAGAACTCTCCTCACAGATCAATTCCGCCCGCCTGTCCTTTGCCGGGGAGGACGCCATGCTGAAATATCTGGACATCGAGCCGGGCGCCGTCAGTATCATGGGATTGATGAATGACAAGGGACACGACGTCACGCTCCTGATCGATGAGGACGTACTCAAAGACGAATATATCGGCTGTCATCCCTGTGTGTGCACAAGCAGCTTGAAGCTCCGCACATCGGACCTTATAGGGAAGTTCCTTCCGGCCACAGGACACACATCCACAAAAGTCCATCTGGTCGGCGAGGACTGAGTTATATCCGTACGCAAGGGTTCACCTGGTCGGCGAGGACTGAGTTATATCCGCACGCAAGGGTTCACCTGGTCGGCGAGGACTGAGTTATATCCGCACGCAAGGGTTCACCTGGTCGGCGAGGACTGAATCATCTTTGACATGTATCACAAAAAAGAACACCGCGAAAGAAAAACGTCATCAACGGAGACATTTTCTTTCCGGTGTTCTTTTGTTTCTTTCCCTTCTTTTCAAATTGCGTCGGCAATGCTTTCAATTTTCAGTCTGATGACGGCATCTCTGCCGCCTGCCGGACCTATTTCTTTTCCGGTCACTGTCACTTCCCGCTGAACTCAGTCAGTACATACCCGCAGTCGGGGCAGACCGCAGCTTCCCCGCTCACTGTTTTTACTTTTTTCGAGAAGTCGTGAATATCCTCGACTTCCTTCAGGGGATAGGAGTATCCCTTGATCGGCAGGTTGTCATAAGCGACGAAGTCATGGTTCTCGAGACCCCCGAGTTTATTGACTTCTTCACTCCAGTCGATCCAGCGGCCGTCCTCAAAGCTCACAAAGTTTTCTCCCGGATTGACAATGCCGGTACAGTAGCGCTTCGGCTTATCTTCAGTATCCTCACCCGCTTCAGCATACTTTTCGATAGCTTTCTGCCCCAGGCTTGAAGTATTGACGAATACATACCTGATCCCCTCAGGGGTGTGGACTCTCTGCAGGACCACGATTCCGATGATCGATCCTTTGGGAAGTGAAATATTATTAGCCAGTGACATGCGATGGTATCCCGCATAGTCATAAGTACCGTTGACCGTTTCCATGAGAACGCCGTCCGCAGGACCTTTGGCTCCTTCGTTCAGGAGATAAACGGACGCTGTCACTTCCGTGTTCAGGGTTCCCGTCATCGCGGACACATACTGAAGGACGCTGTCCGTCTCCATCTCAAAGATACCTGCCGTGTAGACCGGATCATTGTAATATGTCGCGCTGACAAACTCTGAGGGCATAAAGTCGTGCTCCAGGATCTCCAGCGACTGAGGCTCCTTTTCTTCGGGCTTTACATACTCAAAGGTCTGCGGATAGCACAGTGACATGTCGTAATAAGAGAGGTAGAAATATCCGTCATTTCCCCAGTCTGTGTCCCAGCTGTTCTTGACGATCCACGCACCGGGTCCCGGAGGCTGATGATCCTCGAGGAAGTTAGATGCCGGGAACGTGTCATCCCAGCCGACGATCGTCACCACGTGATTCGGCTTAGCCGGCTCATATGTGTATTGCGCGTATATTTGTCTGCCTTCCTCACCATCAACAAAATTCATATAGACAGGTTCCGCTTCCTCCTGATTCTCAGCGGCCTGTTCTTCCTTCCTCACGACCTCATCATAGGGTTCCCCCACATAAGCCGTCACAGCCAGCCGGTTGATCTGCTCACGTGTAAGTGCATCAAAGTCATACTTCATGGGCAGGCCGTTCAGGATGCAGCCCAGCTCGACAACTCTCTTCGCCTCCTGGTCAGTCAGGTCCTCAACCTTCCTGTACCCGTAGCGGACTTCAAACCGAAGCATCTTTTCCTCGTCACTGACATCCTTATAATCCGCAACCCTCTGCATAAAAAACGCGAGCTTGTCCTCACGCGACCAATCAGGTACAGAATCGTCCGCCACGAAAAGAACCCCGACCGCTTTTCCACTGAGGAGCTCGCTCTTGATCATCTCGGTGGCAGACTCACGGTACTCATATTCTCCTCTTTTTTTGTAAAAGGCCGGGGCGGGCAGAATATTGGCATCCTTAAGTTCAAAGCTCTGTTCGAATCTCTCTTCCTCCGGCAGGCTCCAATCCCCTTCCACGCTTGTCGTACCCTCCGCATTGGTATATGGAGCGACGCTCTCACTCACGATACCGACTCCTGAAGCCAGCATGGATGTCGCAAGCCCAAAGTTTCCGCCGAAATCGAAGAGATTACTCTCCGAGCTTTCCAGTATATGCACCCCCTCGCCTGCCTGTGAGGGATCATAAGGATATTTGCCCTCCTCATATTCGTCCAGGGCAGGCAGTGCAATGGTCGTGAACCATGCGAGATGTTTCTCGGAAAGATCCATGTCCTTTCCATATTTCGCCTTATACTCCTCTGCCGTCAGCCCAAGAGTATTCAGAAGACTGGTCTCGCTGGCCGCCATTGTGGCAAAGCTCCAGCAGGTCCCCCAGGGAGACTGATCCTTGACAGGAGTCACCGTGCCGCGGCTTCTGAGATCAAACTTCCCGGGAAATGTGTCCGCTTTGGACTTCCAGTCATATTCACTGTAGATATCTCTCACATCCTCGCCGTCCCTGAGAAGTGCCGCCGCATCGGCTGCAAGTTCCTCCTCCAGGTGGGCAAAGGCCTGTTTCTCAATATCGGAGAGATTTGCCAGGCTCACGGAGCCGGCAACCTGTCCTTCCGTGCCGCCGCCCGTCTTTCCATTGGTCTCATCATCGGCGTGCCCTGCAGCTGCAGCCGCGTCAGCGCCGGTTTTGGCAGCGTCTGCCCCGGTATCTTCAGTCTCTTCCGCACCGGTTTTGGCGGCTGCGGCAGCATCAGCGCCTGTTTTTCCAGTGTCGGTTTTATCAGCGCCGGTGTCCTCAGTCACGGTCTTGCCGACTGCTGCTGTGTCAGGACCTTTAGAAGAATCCCCCTGTGCCGCATTCTCCTGCACTGCATCCGCCGGTGATGCATTCTCCTGCACTGTATCCGACGGAACCATTTCTCCATGTGCGGCCACCACTCCGCCGCCTGAGACTGCCACGGAAACCGCCAACAGGAAAGCTGTCAATTTCTGTTTTGTCATATCTTCCCTCCTGTCAATTTTGACATTTACTCCTGCTTATTATACCTGAAACGCCGGCTGTCATAAAGATAAAATAGCCCCCGGTCCCTCTCTGTCCCCGTGCTGCCGGATCCGGTTTTGCGATCGGTGACAAAGGAGAGAAGGGAGCATCTCTGTCCCCGTGCTGCCAGGTCCGGGAGCTCCGGATCATGTTCCTGTATCCTCAGACTCCGTGAAGAGCAGCCATTCGGGTCAGTGTCCGCACCGTGACCGGTAACCGGCTAAAACCGCTCGCTGCGGAAGAAATCATGATGGATCTTTTTCAGTACGCAGATAAAGCGTTATCCCGATTCAAAAAAATGACACTTGCCGGTTTTCGATTGGCAAGTGTCATTTTTCATTTGCATGTGCCGGTTTTCGATTGGCAAGTATCATTTTTCATTTGCATGTGACGGTTTTCAATTGGCAAGTGAGCTGTGTGCACTCATCGGGATCCCCGCAGACAGCGGCTCCCCTTTTTTTCTTCGCCGGGATGCAGGATATGAGTATCAGCTAATATATCCTTTGTTTTCCGGGCCGGTTTTCAGGTACCGAAAATCCTGTCTCCGGCATCACCCAGGCCGGGGACTATATAAGCATTTTCATTGAGCTTTTCGTCTACGGCGGCGGCAAACACCTGTACATCCGGGTGGACTTCCTCCAGCTTCTTTACTCCTTCAGGAGCCGCGATGATACATATGAATTTTATTTTTTTCACGCCGTCTTCTTTCAGCATGGCGATCGTATCACAAGCGGACCCTCCCGTCGCCAGCATGGGATCCAGAACCAGAACTTCGCGGTCCGCTACGTTCTCCGGCATTTTATAATAATAGCGCACAGGCTCATGTGTGCTCTCATCTCTGTATAATCCCACATGTCCGATTTTGGCATTGGGAACAGCTTTGAGCAGGCCATCCAGCATTCCGGTCCCTGCCCTTAAAATCGGGACAAAGGCATACCTGTCTTCATTCAGCCTTTTTACATGCGTTTTGCAGATAGGAGTTTCTATTTCCACATCCTCCAGGACCGCGTCAGACAGGGCTTCATAGCATAAAAACGTCGCGATCTCACCTATTATTTCCCTGAATTCCTTTGTTCCGGTGTTTTTATCCCTGAGAAGGGATAATTTGTGTCCTATTAAAGGGTTCGTTAAAACAACAGCGCTCATATCATCTTCCTCTCTTTCTGTCATGTCGAAGCGCTTCTATGCTGAGGCACCCGGGGAGAAACCGCATTTCAAAGCCTTTTATAGAAGGATTTTGAAATCGGCGATATCCGCGGATGGAATCCGCTGAGGTTTGCTGCGCTTCGACGCAAACCTCCGGAGTGAACAGGGCCATGATTTTCTCTTTACAGCAATCCCCACATCCTGAAAAGAAAAACAATCAGGAAAAGAGAGAACATGCCCGGAATGCTGCTCCATACAACGATCTGCCCCGCCAGATGGCCGTCTCCCTGCATTCTTTTCTTTTTACTCCCTTCCATACGGTCCAATGTTGATCTGTAAAATCTCTGTATATCAGTCCAGGACCCTGCCTTGCGGCCCGGCATATTTTTCCGGAATCACACCATTGAGGTCCTCCTCGATGTATTTCATGACAACCTCGTTGTCGGGAAGCTTCGTTGACGATATGATCTTTGCATCTTCAAACATTGTATATCCGTCGCCTCCGGTAAAAAGATAATCTGATATTGCCAGGGTATAAATTGCTTCCGGATCCAGATCTTTGCCGTCAACCTTCACATCTGACACCCGGTACTCGCCGTCCACGGAAAGGAATTGCTTTTTTCCATTTATCCTTACACTGCTTGCAATATCCTTATTGATGCGGAAAGTGATCCCGGAGACCTGCGGAAAAGCGCCTGCTTCATCAGGCAGGAAAGATACACCGAATTCCAGGGCGTCAAGGAGCATCTGCCCGCTGACCTCCGTCATGATGACCTCGTTGCAGTAGGGAAGGATGTCCACTACGTCTTTATATGTAACCTCTCCGGACTCCAGATTTGTCCGCACCGTGCCGGCACCGATCAGAGCTGCCTGGGTTTTTCCTGCCGACCGGAAGGCATCGGCCGCAAGTTCACACAGCCCGTTTTCCCCGGTACGGCTCAGGTCATTTCCGTTTTCATCCCTTTTGATCAGGTCAACGGACAGGTCTCCGATCGCCGCCCCCTGAATGGCATCGCCTGCATCGACCAGAAGAACATGGTCATACAGAGCTTCGACCTCCTTTTTATATAGAGCCAGTCCGTCGTAACCAATATTTTCCTCAAGTCCCACATGTACATCATTGGTATGCAGGATCACTGCAGCCACTTCTTCGGGGTTTCCGGCCGGGTAATTCAGCGTCGGCTCCGGCTTCTTCAGCGATTCCTGCCGGGGACGCTGTGTCAGTCCCGGCTTCTTCAGCGATTGCTGACGGGAATGCTGTGTCAGTCCCTGCTCCTTCGGAGATTCCTGCCGGGGACACTGTGTCAGTCCCTGCTCCTTCGGAGATTCCTGCCGGGGACGCTGTGTCAGCCCCAGTCTCCTCGATGGTTCCGGCATTCTCTGCAGTTTCATGTAGGGTTTCAGACGGGGCTTTGTGTGCCGGCCGCCCGCAGGCGGCTGCAACAAGCGACAGGATCAATGCTGTAATGAGTACGATGCTCTTACACTTCTTCACAGGCTTTCTTCCCCCCTCCCTACATCTTAAAAGGACAGCTCCCGCCTCCTTAACCGTCTCTGAAAAACTCTATAAAGCAGAGCAACAGATTACCGCATCCATAGGTGCCGCTGTACCGCATCCATAGGAGCCGCTGCACCGCATCCTGTACATGCCGCCGGGCGTTTTCAAAGATTCCCCTCTAAAGCGGCGTCGATCACAATTCTGCCGGTGTCAAACAGGTTGTGCATGGCAGGTTCAAAAATATCCAGTGTCTCTGTATTATTATTCTCTACTTTTTCGTTGAAACTCCTGTGTTCCCCCCAGGTGCTCTCCGGTGTCTCGCCTTTCATAAACACGTCCATATTCACAATGACGCGCAGTGAGATGAGGCGGTCCAGCATATTAAAGCATTCTGCTGTATTCGCGATCGCGACCTCTTCCATCTCCGTGACCATATATGGATCCCTGCATCCGTAGTAATCCGCGATGAACTTTGCTGTCACATGGCCGTAAATGCCTTTCCAGAAATTATCACCGGTGAGAGCAGTACCCTTTTTAACTGTCGGAAGAATATCTTCTTCCTTTTTGGCTCCAAAGGATTCTTTCATGACTGCCCTCGCCTCTTCAGTGGTCTGCAGCGGGCAGTTCCTGATCATCTCATAAGTCTTATCGCAAAGGTCAGCATTCAGATTTTTATATTCATAATCTGCGTAGGAGTTATCCGGAAACCACATGACCTGCGATTTGTTTTTTTTCTTTTCATGAGCATCCACATGATGTCCCAGATCATAGTCACAGGCAGCAGTTACAAGGACCACATCGCCGAGCGTGCAGTTTCGAACGCTTCCGCCGGCACATCCTACAGATACTATAGTTGTGTCTGAGTAATCATATAGTTCTGAGGAAAGGACTGCCATCATAGAAAGACCTGCCGCAGTTTTTCCCGCCCCGGTGACAAGCATTCCCACGCCGTTCTCGTCGTTGAAATAAAAATGACCGGTCGGCGGCATATTCGGTATCTCTATTTCCTCACAGCCCGGGCAGTACTCCTCGTAGAAGAGCTGCGCTTCACCCGGAAAGTCCCCACTCATTTCACCTATTTCAAATTTTGGTATGATGATCACCCGAAGCGGTGTTTTCTTCGCTGAGGATGAACAGGCAGCAAGGACCTGAACACATATTGCGAGGACAAGGATAATCGCAAGCCCGGTTCTGATCCGCCCGGTTTTGTCCTGGTTGAACAATACCATCTCTCGCTTCTCTCCCTTCATGTTGCGATATCAATGCTGTTATTATACTACAGAGAGGATTTGCCCGCGAGTCTTGGACGGAGACAGGGGACGGTTCTTTGTCTCCTCCCCGTCCCCGGAGGAGACAAAGAACCGTCCCCTGTCTCCGTTCCGGCTTATGCTCTGATAATGATAACCGCGCTGTTGGGTTCGCCGGAATTGGAATCATAACTATACCGGATTTCCTCCGCGGTGCTCTGGAGCACCATGCGGGACAGTTCGTTCTCCGTTTCACGCGGATCAAACCTCTTCCCGTCATAAGTGACCGTCAGTACTGTCCGCTCTGCCTGAGGGGAGTGTTCCAGTACCACCCGGATCCGCGTGCAGTCCTCATTTGACAGCAGAATCTGCTGCACCAGTTCCTCAAACGCAAGGCAGGTTCGGTGTTTTCCTTTCGTTGTCATTTTATTCTGTATGCAGTAGCGGTCGATTTCCTCACTCCGGCTGACGAAATCCAAATCGCTTCTGTCAATGATGAACTCCAGACTCCTGAATTTTTTGATAAAATGACGGGTTTTTTCCCTTTGGGGATTGTCGAAGATCTGCTCCGGTGTCCCCTCCTCATAAATGCCGCCATCGTCCATAAAAAAGACCCGGTTGGAAATCGCGCGCGCGAAGTTCATCTCATGTGTGACGATCATCATGGTTTTCCCGCTCTCGGAAAGCTCCCGGATAACTTCCTGCACTTCATCTACCATGGTCGGATCCAGCGCACTGGTCGGCTCATCGAGAAGGATGATCTCCGGATCCATGGACAGTGTACGCGCAATAGCGACGCGCTGTTTCTGCCCGCCGGAGAGTTCGTCCGGATAGTTCAGGGCTTTTTCCGCAAGCCCCACCATCTTCAGAAGCTCCATACCTCTTTCATAAGCCTCCTGGCGGCTCATCTTTTTCAACGCCACCGGAGAGAACATGATATTCTCAATCGCTGTCATGTGTCCGAAAAGGTTAAAGGACTGAAAGACCATGCCCATCTTCTGCCTGACGCGGTTGATGTCACATCTGCTGTCGGTTATCTCGTCTTCTCCCACCAGGATTTTTCCTGAGGTGGGTTTTTCCAGAAGATTGATGCAGCGCAGCAGCGTACTCTTGCCCGTGCCGGAAGGTCCGATGACCGCGATCACATCGCCGTCGTGTATCTCCACGCTCACGTCCTTCAAAGGCGTGGTGTTGGGATACTCTTTTTTCAGATGTTCGATCTTAATCATCTGTTTTAACCCCCTTTAAAATACGGGACTTTGACCTTTTTTTCGGATCACTCTTCACCCGAAGCCATCCCACAAATATATTCAGCAGTCCCTCCATGACAAAATAGATGACCGTGACGGCGATCAGAGGGAAGAAGGCCTCATAAGTCCGGCTGCGCACAATATCACCCATTCTGGTCAGGTCCTGCACAGCTATGTAGCCTACGACAGCCGTCGCCTTGATGAGCCCGACGATTTCCGCCTGGTAGGCGGGAAGGATGTGGGGAATAGCCTGGGGCAGTATGATCCGGAAAAAAGTCCGGCGGTTGGAGTGTCCCAGAGCATAGGCCGCTTCATACTGACCGCGGTCGACTGTTCCGACACCCATTTTCATCAGGCCGAAAACCGTCGCTCCGAAAGTCAGAGTAAAGCCGATCACTGCTACCACTATGCCGCTGATGGATATTTTCCCGAAAACAACATAAAACAGGATCATAAGGAGCACCACAACCGGCATTCCCTGCACAAGCCATATGCAAAAGCCGGCAATGGCATTGGCGGCGGGGTTGCCGTTGCGGCAGAGCAGAAATGCTCCAAACCCAAGTGCTGTTCCAAAGAGGATAGAGAGTACGGTAATGAGGAGTGTCGTATTGACTCCGCGTACAAATAAGCGCCAGCGGTTTTCCCGGATAAAGGTCTTCCTGAAACTGGATACAATGCCTCCCCAGAATGAATCTTCCCCGGACTCGCCGGAATCCCCGACAAAGGCATCTTCCTTCAGCACCACCATGACCGTGCCGCCGGAAAAAGTCGGGTCGGAAAACAGCACGCTCTCCATCCGCTCAGCCGTGATGTTGATACCAGCCGCGGCAAAGTCGCACTTTGCCGTTTGTATGGCGGGCAATATCCCATCGAAGTTCATGTCCACGATTTCCATACCATAGCCACAGGCTTCGCAAAACATTGCGGCGACTTCCATGTCATAGCCTACGATCTCACCGTCGCGCACGTATTCAAAAGGGGCATAGCCTGCCGCTGTCGCGAGCCGGAGCACCCCCTTCTTCGCAGGCAGATTTCTAAGATCAGGCATGGTCTTCTCTTCCTCGTTCCCGCCGAACCATTTGTCGGCAAGCTTATCCAGCGAGCCTTCGGGCAGCTGCCGGAGAAAATCATTGAACTCTTCGCGAAGATCTTCTCCCTTTTCGCTTCTGGGAAAGGCGGGGGCAAAGAAATAGGTTTCCAGGTATTCCGGCAGATAGGTGACACCATCGTATTCCCGCAGCAGGATCTGAGCCGCCGGCTCGTCAACAACGAAGGCATCAATCTTGTGACTGGACAGCGCCGCCACCAGGTCGGCTTTGTTATTATAATATTCCACTTTGGCGTCCGGCAGCTTTTTCTTTACCGATGCGTCAAAACTGGTGCCGGTCTGTATGCCGATGCAGGCCTTTTCCAACTGGAATAGCGAAGTAAATGTACCCGCGCCATCCTCCCTGGCGTAAACCTGCCCGTGAAGGAAGGCAGCAAGGGCGAGGAAAAGGCAGGCACCCAGCACCATCATTCGTTTCAGGATCGTTTTCAATCTCATAGTCTGTGCTCCCATGCTTAAAGAGTATTTTCAGAATTCACCTTTTCCGGTATCCAGCCTGCAGTCTGATAAATCAGCTGCGGCTTGCCAGACGCTTTTACCCGGTCGAGACAGAACAGTATTTTTTAAGGATCCTTCCGCAGATAATGCCTGGTTAAGATCCAGTTCGACGCGGTTATATCCGGTTGTCACTTATTGGATCTTCCTGTCCCGCTTATTGGATATGCTCTCATGGACTCTCAGTGCCGAATGCCCCTTCTCCCTTACCCTGTTCATTGACTGCTTATCCTGTTTATTCATTGACTGATTATATCATGTATATAATCGATAAGCATATCCACTGCCGTGTAAAACACCGTCAAAAACACCGGTCCCGGCAAATCTTTCAGTCACGTAAAAATATTCCGGGATGAAACGAAAAAAGCGTTCCGGATAAACATAAAAAAGTGTCCGGGACAGATGCGAAAAAACGTCCCCGACAGACACGGAAAAATGTTCAGGGCTGAATGTTGACACGCTGTCAGAGCGGTTGTATAATACAAATGCTGACATAATGTCAGAAAAAACAAAAGGAACACGGAGGAAATCGCGATGAGAAAGGGAACACCGGAACAGATTGCTCAGAAGCGGGAAGAAATCATAAATGCCTGCGAGCAGCTTTACAATACCATGAGTTTCCGGGAGATCACGCTCAAGGAGATCGGCAAAATCACATCCTTCTCCCGCCCTACTATTTACAACTATTTTGAGACCAAAGAAGAGATCTTCCTGGCGCTTTTTAAACGGGAGTATGATCTCTGGAATAATCAGCTGGCCGCAATTCTTGATCAAAACGGGCAGCTGACCAAAGCACAGCTGGCGGACAAGATCGCGCAGTCTCTGGCGGAAAGGCAGCAGCTTCTAAAGCTGCTCTCCATGAACAATTACGATATGGAGGCCAACAGCCGTCAGGAACTCCTGACATCCTTCAAGCAGTCCTACGGCCGCTCCCTGGATCAGATGCGCATGCTGCTGGAAAAATTCTGCCCGGACATGGGCGGAAAGGAAATCCGAAACTTCCTCTACACCTTCTTTCCCTTCATGTTCGGCATTTACCCCTATACCGCCGTTACAGAGAAGCAGAAAGTCGCCATGAAGGAGGCAGGGGTCAACTACGAGTATTACACGATTTACGAACTCACTTATGACTGCCTGACCCGTCTGCTGGGTCAATGAGCACAAATCTCACAAAAGTCTCAGGGAAATAATCTGCACACAGGTCTCAGACCTCACAGTCTGAAACTGATACATGAATCAACAGGAAAAGGAGAAAAAAGAATGGCAAAGAATATTTTGGTGGCGGTGTTTTCCGCCGGCGGAGTGACGAAAAAAGTCGGTAAAGAAATTGCCCGGATCGCGGGGGCGGATTTTTATGAGATCGTACCCAGGGAAGTCTATACTGCTGCGGACCTTGACTGGACCAACAGCAGAAGCCGCAGCAGCGTGGAGATGAATGATCCCGCTGCAAGGCCTGAAATAGCAGGAGACTCCCTGGACATGTCATCTTACGACACAGTAATCGTGGGCTTCCCGATCTGGTGGGGAGTTGCGCCCAGGATCATCGAGACCTTCCTGGAAAGCTATGATTTCAGCGGCAAAAAAATCATTCCTTTCTGCACATCCGGCGGCAGCGGCGTCGGACGCAGCGATACCGCTCTGCATAAGAATGTGACCGGAGATGTGAAGTGGGCAAAGGGCCGTCAGATCAACCGTCCCAAAGAGGCGGAGATCCGCCGTTTTCTGGATGAAGTACTGTAAAAATATTAACGGAAGGGAGACATTCATCTCATGAAATATACAAAACTCGGCAACTCGGAACTGAATGTATCCCGCATCTGTATGGGCTGCATGGGATTTGGCGATGCCGGACGGGGTCAGCACAGCTGGACCATCGACGAGGAGCATACGAGAGAGATCATCAGACGCGGACTTGAACTGGGCGTCAATTTCTACGATACAGCCATCGCTTACCAGAGCGGCACCAGCGAGCAGTATGTGGGGCGGGCACTCCGCGATTTCGCGAAGCGTGAGGATGTGGTCGTCGCCACCAAATTTCTCCCCAGAACACAGGAGGAAATCGAACAGGGCATCAGCGGGCAGCAGCATATAGAAAACATGGTCAATACCAGCCTTCAGAACCTGGGAATGGATTATGTCGATCTCTATATCTATCACATGTGGGACTGGCAGACGCCCATTGAAGATATCATGGACGGCCTGAACCGGATCGTGAAGGCGGGCAAGGCCAGATACATCGGCATCTCCAACTGCTTTGCCTGGCAGATTGCAAAGGCAAACGCGCTTGCGGAAAAAGAAGGCTTTGCAAAGTTTGTCTCCTTTCAGGGACATTACAATCTGATCTTCCGGGAGGAAGAACGGGAAATGGTCCCTTACTGCGAGGAAGAAAACATCGCTCTCACACCCTACAGCGCGCTGGCTTCCGGCAGGCTCTCCAGGCTTCCCGGAGAGGGCGGGACCAGGCGCGCAAAAGAAGATGCCTACGCAAAGTTCAAATATGACGCAACGGCTGCCCAGGACAATGTGATCATAGCCCGCGTGGCGGAACTGGCAGAAAAGCATGGCGTAACCATGACAGAGGTCTCTCTGGCCTGGCTGCTCACAAAGGTGACTTCTCCTGTGGTCGGAGCGACAAAGTTCCATCATATCGAAGGGGCGGCAAAGGCTGTAGACCTGGAGCTGGCATCAGAGGATATCCTGTATCTGGAAGAGCCCTATGTCCCCCATCCTCTTGCAGGGGTGATGGCGCAGAACAAACCCGCAGCTGCAAAAGAAAAACACGTATGGTCCACAGGCGACCAGAAAATCAAACAGTAAAATCAATCAGTAGAATCAGGCAATAAAATCAGACAGTAAAATCAGGCAGTAAAATCAGGCAGTAATAATCAGACTATAAATAGTGACAGGAGAAAATCAAAATGGC
>Ga0310695_10010572_pt1 | contig 13448 bp, 12 predicted proteins | sample RumenRJG_04DNA_FD_203882 | JGI IMG/M metagenome (GOLD analysis project Ga0310695, IMG submission 203882) | Bovine rumen microbial communities from Lethbridge, Alberta, Canada - RJG_04 (v2) (version 2) | ecosystem: Host-associated > Mammals > Digestive system > Stomach > Rumen | place: Canada...
ACCTGTTTAAAAACATGGAAGACCGCGGCGAGCAGTTCAAGCAACTGGCACGCAGTTTGTGATTGGATAAACCACAAAGATCACAGTATTGAAAAGAAGAAAGAACTGACTATATGTTCGACAAATTAGGAAAGCTGAAAATCAAGGGCGACGGCATCATCTGGGCCGTGTTCTTCATACTCTGCATCATCAGCATCATTGAGGTGTTCAGCGCTTCAAGCGGGCTGACCTACAAAGGCGGCAGCTACTTCAAACCAATGATCTACCATACGGTGCTGCTTGTTGTGGGCGTCGTCTTCATGATTGTCACCATGAATGTGAAGTGCAAATACTTCAAGCTTGTCACGCCTTTTGCGCTTTTGCTGTCGCTCATCATGCTGATAGCCGTGCTCGTCGTGGGTCAGACCACAAATGGCGCGCAACGATGGATCGACTTGTTCGGCATTCAGTTCCAACCTTCGGAATTGGCCAAAGGGGCTGTCATCCTGGCCGAAGCACAGATATTGAGCGCTATGCAGACCGTCGACGGTGCCGACCGCCACGCTTTCCGCTATATCCTCTCCGTGTCGTTGCCCATCCTGTTCCTTATCGGCATTGAGAACTTGTCCACCGCGGGACTGCTGTTCCTGACCATCCTGATCATGATGTTCATCGGCCGCGTGCCCAAACGACAGTTGCTGCGTACCGTAGGCTTCATCCTTGTATGTGCTGCAGTGTTCATCGGCGCCATCATGCTGTTGGGCAAATCGGAAAGGGAAGCTGTGGCCGACGACGACAAGATGGTGCTCACCGAACAGGTGGAGGCCCCGCAGAGCAAGTCGGTCGTAGAAAAGGTGTTCCACCGTTTCGACACCTGGAAGGCCCGCATCGAGAAGTTCCTCGATTTCCGCGAGATACCGCCAGAAGAGGTGGATCTTGATAAAGATGCACAGGTGTCGCACGCCAATATTGCCATTGCCTCATCGAATGTCATAGGCAAAGGGCCTGGAAACAGTGTGGAGCGCGACTTCCTGTCGCAGGCTTTCTCCGACTTCATCTATGCCATCATCATCGAGGAGATGGGCATCTGGGGAGCCTTCATCGTATGTCTGCTCTACATCGTGTTGCTGTTCCGCACAGCAACCATAGCCAATCGCTGTGCCAACGCGTTCCCAGCGTTGCTCATCATGGGCATAGCTCTGTTGCTGGTGACCCAAGCCATGTTCAATATGTGTGTGGCTGTGGGGCTTGCTCCTGTCACGGGACAACCGCTTCCGCTCATCAGCAAGGGTGGAACCTCCACCATCGTGAACTGCGTTTACATCGGAGTGATCCTCAGCGTGAGCTACACGGCGAAGCGGAAAGATGAGGTGGAGTCAGGAAAAAAGAAAAAAGTGGCAATGGCCACATCGCGCGTATAAATAGATAAGGTATAGATTATGGATAATGAACTGAGAGTCATCATCAGCGGAGGCGGTACGGGAGGCCATATTTTTCCCGCCATCTCCATAGCCAATGCCATACGGCAAAAGCGCCCCGACGCACAAATCCTCTTTGTGGGCGCAGAGGGAAGAATGGAGATGCAACGCGTTCCTGCGGCTGGCTATGAAATCAAGGGCTTGCCCATTCAAGGCTTCGACCGCAAGAACCTGCTGAAAAACGTGAAGGTGTTGTATAAAGTTTGGAAGAGCCAACGCATGGCCAAACAAATCATCAGGCAGTTCCGCCCGATGGTAGCTGTGGGTGTTGGTGGATATGCCAGTGGCCCCACGCTCAATAAATGCGCCGCAATGGGTGTTCCCTGCCTGATTCAGGAGCAGAACTCGTATGCCGGGGTGACCAACAAACTGTTGGCAAAGAAGGCCCAGAAAATCTGTGTGGCCTATGAAGGTATGGAGCGATTCTTCCCGAAAGAAAAGATTGTCATGACAGGAAATCCTGTCAGGCAGGCTCTTTTGGACACGAAAACCTCTCCGGAGGAAGCCCGAAAAGCAATGGGCTTGGACCAGAACAAGAAGACCATCCTTATCGTCGGTGGTTCGCTTGGCGCACGTACTATGAACGAGAGTGTGCTGCAGCACCTCGATGAGATACGCCAAAGCGGTGTTCAGGTGGTGTGGCAGACGGGCAAATACTATCACGCCACTATCCTGGAAGAGATGAAGAAACACCCTGACATGCCCATGCTGAAAGTGATGGACTTCATCGCCGACATGGGTGTTGCCTATCGGGCTGCCGACCTGGTCATCAGTCGTGCGGGGGCAAGTAGCATCTCTGAATTCTGCCTGTTGGGCACACCTGTGATTTTGGTGCCTTCGCCCAATGTGGCTGAAGACCACCAGACGAAAAATGCCATGGCATTGGTGAACCGCCAGGCCGCCCTCTATGTGAAGGATGCCGACGCTCCCAAGGAGGTCATTTCGCTGGCTCTTCAGACGGTGAACGATGCAGACAAACTGCAGTCGCTCCATGAGAACATCCTGAAAATGGCCCTGCCCAATTCGGCCGACATCATTGCCGACGAAGTCATCCGCATGGCTAAATCCTAATCATCCCACTAATCCTACAAGAAAATGGAACTGCAAGAGATAAAGAGCGTATACTTCATTGGTGTGGGCGGCATTGGCATGAGCGCCATTGCCCGCTACTTCCTGAAGAAGGGAATGGTAGTTGCCGGCTACGACAAAACACCGTCTGCATTGACCCGTAACCTGGAAAAGGAAGGTGTGCTGGTACACTATGAAGAGAACATCGAGGAGATACCTCATGCTTGTCGCAACAAATGCCACACATTGGTGGTATACACACCTGCTGTGCCAAAGGAGCATCAGGAACTGGTATGGTTCCGTGAGAATGGCTTCGACGTGGAGAAGCGAGCTCAGGTGCTGGGTATGCTCTCGCGCAGCCAAAAGGCATTGTGCTTCGCAGGAACACATGGTAAGACCACGACATCAGCCATGTGCGCCCATATCATGCATCAGTCGCATATCGACTGCAACGCATTCCTTGGCGGTATCTCACAAAACTATGGCACCAACTACATACTGAGCGACCAAAGCCCATTCGTAGTTATCGAAGCCGATGAGTTCGACCGCAGTTTCCATTGGCTCAGGCCATGGATGACGGTCATCACCAGTACCGACCCCGACCACCTCGATATCTACGGCACAAAAGAGGCTTACTTGGAAAGTTTCCGCCACTATACCACACTCATTCAGCCTGGAGGAGCACTCATCATCCATAAGAATCTGGAGGTGGTCCCCGACGTGGCCGACGGTGTGAAAGTATTTGAGTACAGTCAGGATGAGGGCGATTTCCACGCTGAGAACATCCTGATTGAGGATGGGGAAATCACGTTCGACTTTGTGTCGCCCATCGAAAGGGTGAGCGGCATCCGGCTGGGACAGCCCGTCACCATCAACATTGAGAATGGCATTGCCGCCATGGCAATGGCCCAACTGAATGGATGTAGTGTCGAGGAACTGCGTTATGGCATGCAGACCTATCATGGCGTGGAGCGTCGTTTCGATTTCAAGATCAAGAGCGACCGCATCGTGTTCCTAAGCGATTATGCCCATCATCCGAAAGAAATCTACCAAAGTGCCAAGAGCATTCGCGAGCTTTATCGCAACCGCCGCATCACGGTGATGTTTCAACCGCATCTGTTCACGCGAACCCGCGATTTCTATCGCGACTTTGCCGACAGTCTGAGCCTGCTCGACCATGTGGTGCTGACCGACATTTACCCCGCTCGCGAAGAGCCTATTCCCGGCATCACTTCAAAGATTATCTACGACAACCTGCAGCCAGGAGTGGAGAAAGAACTCATCCATACCGCCGATGCCCTGCAGTATGTGAAAGATCACGATTTCGAAGTGCTGGTCGTTCTCGGTGCAGGCGATCTCGACAATCAGGTGCCTGAGATGGCGAAAATCCTGAGAAAAAAGTACAATATATAAACCATCTTACAAAAAAGCGCTCATGAAAAGGCCGTATATCAACTGGAAGAAGTTGCTTATCGTCTGCTTGGACATCGTGCTGGCAGTCTACCTCGGCATGGCCATGACTTCGTTCAACCGCCCCGACGAGACGATGAAGGTGTGCACACAGGTGAACATCGTGGTGGCCGACGAGAATACAAACGGTTTTCTCAGCGCACAAGAAATCAAGAGAATTCTGCAAAAAAGGAACCTCTATCCGGCTCATCAGCACATGAGCGACATCAATCCTCGCAGTATCGAGGAGGCATTGAAGACCAGTTCTTTTGTCCGTACGGCAGAATGCTACAAGACACAAGACGGACATGTGAACATCAGTATCACCCAACGGCTGCCCGTGGTGCGCATCAAGGATATTGGCGGCAACGACTACTACGTCGACGAAAAGGGTGGTGTTATGCCCAATTCGAAATATGTGAGCGACCTGATTATCGTCACGGGAAACGTCACACAGGACTTTGCCTGCAACTATCTGACCCATCTCGCATCGGCCATCATGGGCGACGCATTCTGGAAAAACCAGATTGTACAGATCAACATCCTCCCCGACCAAGGGGTGGAGTTGGTTCCGCGCGTTGGCGAGCACATCATTTTCATCGGTTATCTGCCGCAGGAGAAAGACGCGGCAAAGCGCAAGGCAGCTATTGAGGAGTATCTCCATGGCAAGCTCGCAAGGTTGGAGAAATTCTACCGCTATGGTCTCAGCGTAGCCGGATGGAACAAATACCACTATATCAGCTTGGAATTCGACAACCAGATTATCTGTAAGAAGAACGTGACGGAGATGGCTGTAGCCCCCATTCCTCCGACAGAAACGACGCCGACTGCCGAGCAGCCGGCCACACCATCCGAAGGAGAAGCCCAACAACCAGGAACCAACACTTCGGCCCAAGCCTCTCAACCGTCTCAATCCCCACAATAACTTCACCCTCATCCAGGCAAGGAAACAATCAATAAAAACATCATAGCGTATGGCACCAAAGGAATTTACCGTAGTAAAGGAATTTATCGTAGCAATTGAACTCGGTTCATCGAAGATGACCGGCATTGCGGGTAAGAAGAACATCGATGGGAGCATCTCCATCTTGGCTGTCGTCAAGGAAGACTCCAGTTCTTTCATCCGCAAAGGAGTGATTTATAACATCGACAAGACGGCGCAATGTATCTCGAACATCGTCAAGCGCCTGACCACACAACTCAAGACAAGCATCGTCAACGTCTACGTAGGCGTAGGCGGACAGTCGATTTGCAGCATTAAGAACGTCATCGTCAAAAACCTTCCCGCCGACACCATCGTCACGCAGGAGATGGTCAACGAACTGATGGATGCCAACCGCAACATGAGCTATCAGGAGCAGGAAATCCTGGATGCCGCCACGCAGGAATACAAGGTGGACAATCAATACCAGATCGACCCTGTGGGCATTCAGTGCACACGACTGGAAGGCAATTTCCTGAACATCCTTTGGCGCAAGGAGTTCTACCGCAAACTCAACAAATGTTTCGACATGGCCGACGTGGCCATTGCTGAGATGTACCTTGCCCCGTTGGCACTTGCCGACAGCGTGCTTACCGATGCGGAGAAACGCTCTGGATGCGCATTGGTAGACTTGGGAGCCGATACCACGACGGTGAGTGTCTACTACAAGAACATTCTGCGCCATCTCGCTGTCATTCCTTTGGGTAGCAACAACATCACCAAAGACATCGCCTCGCTGCAGATGGAAGAAAGCCAAGCCGAGGAGATGAAGCTGAAGTACGCCAATGCTTGGACAGACAACAGTGAGATAGATAATTCGCTCATGCTCAACATCGATGGCGACCGTACGGTAGAGAGCCGTAAGTTCATCGAGATTGTGGAGGGCCGCGTTGAGGAAATCATCGAGAACGTGTGGTTCCAGGTACCTTCTGAGTATGCCGACCGACTCTTGGGAGGTATCATACTCACAGGCGGTGGATCCAACCTGCGCTCCATCGAAACGGCGTTCCGCAACCGCACTCATGTGGAGAAGATACGTATTGCACGCTTCGTGCAGCAGAGCATCCAGTCGAAAGACCCACTCATCACCTCGCAGAACGCCATGATGAACACGGTCTTGGGCCTGCTCGCAAAAGGCGACATCAACTGTGCCGGACCGGAAATCAACGGTGATCTCTTTGGAAACAATACTGGTAACCAGCCGGGTGGTACCCAGAATGCTGCCCAGTCGCGCGAACCGAGAAAGGCCAACGAGATTGAACCGGGTGTGGTGCTTACCGAAGCCGAGAAGCAGAAGGCTGAGGAAGAACGCCGTCGTCAGGAAGAACTGGCTGAGGCTGAGCGCCAGCGCGAGATTGAAGAAAACCTGCGTCGGCAGCGTGAGCTGGAAGAGGAAGAACAGCGCAAACGCAAGGAAAACAGCGGCGTGAAGAAAATGGGTAAGCGGTTATCCAAGTTCATCAAGGGACTTATCTCCGAACCTGAAGACGAATAGTCGCCAACCTTTCCTCATCCGAGAAAATCTCAATTCATCCCAATCATCCTAACAAATCCACAAAAAAATGAAAGAAGACAACAACATAGATATCCTCGATTTCGGTGAGCCCGAAAAGGATAGCAGCATCATCAAGGTCATCGGTGTAGGCGGAGGTGGCGGCAATGCCGTGAATCACATGTATCGCGAGGGCATTCACGACGTGACGTTCGTGCTTTGCAACACCGACAACCAGGCTCTGAACGACTCTCCCGTGCCCGTGCATCTGCAGCTGGGCAAGGAAGGACTCGGTGCAGGCAACAAACCCGAGCGTGCCCGCCAGGCCGCAGAAGAAAGTATTGAAGACGTGCGTAATATGCTGAGCGACGGCACGAAGATGGCCTTCATCACCGCAGGCATGGGCGGTGGAACAGGTACGGGTGCAGCACCAGTCATCGCTCGGGTGTCGAAAGAACTCGGTATCCTGACCGTCGGCATTGTCACTATCCCCTTCCGCTTCGAAGGACCGAAGAAAATCGACCAGGCCCTCGACGGCGTAGAGGAGATGTCGAAGCATGTGGATGCTCTGTTGGTCATCAACAATGAGCGCCTTCGCGAGATCTATCCTGAGCTGACCGTACTCGATGCCTTCGGAAAGGCCGATGACACGCTGTCGGTGGCCGCGAAGTCGATAGCGGAAATCATCACCGTTCATGGTCTTATCAACCTGGACTTCAACGATGTGAAGACCGTGTTGAAAGACGGTGGCGTGGCCATCATGTCGACAGGCTATGGCGAGGGTGAGAGCCGTGTGCGCAAAGCCATCGAAGATGCCCTGCACTCTCCGTTGCTCAACGATAACGACGTGTTCAACTCGAAGAAGATATTGCTTTCCATCACCTTCTGTTCCGATGACAAGTCGAAGCAGGGATTGATGATGGAAGAGATGAACGACGTCAACGACTTCATGGGTAAGTTTGGCAACGACTTCGAAATCAAATGGGGTCTCGCCACCGACCCGGAACTGGGCGACAAGGTGAAGGTGACCATCCTGGCAACGGGATTTGGCATCAAGGACGTGGACGGCATGAGCGCCCACTTCTCGAAACGTACGCAGGAAGAGGCCGACCGTCTGGCTGCCGAGGAGGAGAAAGCCGCCGAGCGTCAGGACCGCCGCAACCGCTACTATGGTCGCGATGGCTCCAATTCGCAGTACAAGCGTCGTCCGCACATCTTCATCTTCCGACAAGAAGACCTCGACAACGACGATGTGATCAGCGATGTGGAGCAGACGCCCACCTATAAGCGCACACGCCAACAGCTTGACGAGATCCGCAACAAAGCTGCTGGAGCCGTCAAGACCGTGGATACCGAGAAGAAGGAACCCGTCAGCGGAACCATCAAGTTCGGTTAGACAATAGGCAGGGATATGCCATTGATCTTCTGGTAAATATCCAAAGCATAGACGTCGGTCATGCCGCAAATGTAGTCGATGACCGCCATGATGCGCGTTTGCAAGTCGGTACTGTCAATGTCATACTGGCTGCTGACGCGCATCATCAGTTGTTGGCTGTAGTAGCGCTTGGGGTGAACGACGGCATCAATCATCACATCCATCAGCGTGGCCAGAATCTTATAACCCGACAGTTCCACGTCGAGCACGGGTTTGCTCTGGTAGATTTTCTTTACCGACACGCTTGCACAATGTTTGTAAGCCTGCCGCTCGCGCTCGGGAATATGGTCAATCAGACTGCCTTCGAACTTACCATTCAATATCTGTTGCACGTTGTCGACAAATGTTTCCGCGCAAAGATGTTCCAATACGCCGATGGCGCTGGCCCGCATATACACCACCTTCTCGTTGTCGTCGGTGATGCCCTCATCATCTATTCTTTGTAGAATGCTTTCTTTTGTAGGCTCATCGAAGAATCCGAGCAGCAGGTCGCGGGTTTCTTCATACGTCAGTATCTTCAGCTTATGGGCATCTTCCAAGTCCATGATCTCGTAGCAGATGTCGTCGGCTGCCTCTACCAGGTACACCAGGGGATGGCGGGCATAGCGGGGTGGCTCACCGTCGGCCGACAGTTTTTTAATGCCCAATTGCGCAGCAATACGCTCGTAGATGTCCTGCTCCGTGGCAAAGAAACCGAATTTCCCTTTCTTGGAAGCCACAGAAGAGGCGTAGGGATATTTCACGATGCTGGCCAGCGTGGTGTAAGTCATGACGAACCCGCCTTCGCGGCGGCCTTTGAAACGGTGGGCCAACAGTCGGAAAGCGTAGGCATTGCCCTCGAAATGGGTGATGTCGTTCCAGAAAATATCTGTCACCAAGTCTTTCAGGTAGCTGCCGTTCCCCTCTGTGAAGTATGTCTGAATGGCTTTCTCCCCACTGTGTCCGAAGGGCGGGTTGCCCATATCGTGGGCCAGGCACGCTGTGCTGACGATGGTTCCTATCTGCGGGAGATAGGTTTCAGCCAAGGAAGGATCGGCATCAATGAGCGCATTGGACACATCATTGCCTAACGATAGGCCCACGCTGGCCACTTCCAAGGAGTGGGTCAGGCGGTTATGCACAAAGACGCTGCCCGGCAGGGGGAACACCTGCGTCTTGTTTTGCATGCGGCGGAAGGGTGCGGAGAATATCAACCGGTCGTAGTCGCGCTTGAATTCTGATCGCGCATCGTGGCGCGAAGGCGGGCGGTTTTCCTGTCCCAGCCGTTTGTTGGAGATGAGTTGTTGCCAGTTCATCATGCGTTTTACAATTTGGCGGTTAGTTTCATTCTGAATAGTCGGAGTGCTGGTAGTCTTTGTTGCTCTTCCAGTTGCCACCCCAGCGGAATCCCTACTCTATGAAAAGGCGATAGCAGAGGTCTCCTTTGCTGCCTGTTCATATCGTAATTTTGCCGCGAAATTAATGATTTTCTGCGAAATGAGAAAATTATTTGCCGTAAAGTTGCCCTTACAAAACTTTTTTCGTACATTTGCACAGCAAATCATTCATCAAGAATATGTTTGGAATTGGAACTTCAGAAATACTGCTCATCGCCTTGGTGGTGCTGCTGTTCTTTGGTGGAAAGAAGATTCCCGAGCTGATGAAAGGCTTGGGAAAGGGTGTGAAGAGCTTCAAGGATGGCATGAAAGACGTCAATCCTGATGACGAAAAGGACAAAGTGAAAGAGTGAGAACTCTTCACTTCTAACTCTCCACATCCCACTCCCATGACGTTTTGGGAACATCTCGACGTGCTGCGCACCTACATCATCCGCATCATCCTGGTGTGGGTAGTGTGTTCCATAGTCGCTTTTTTCTTTAAGGACGAGATTTTTTTTGTTGTGATGGCTCCCAAGGATAGCGGTTTCATCACTTATCAGTGGCTTGAGGCTTTGAGTCGGAAACTGGGTGGTGGCGGACTTGACGACTTCTCCGTCCAGCTCATCAACACCGGCCTGACGCGCCAGTTCCTGCTCCATGTGAAGGCATCCTTCTTCGTGGGGCTCCTTGTTTCAATGCCTTTTGCCATTTGGCAAGTCCTGCTTTTCGTGATTCCCGCCCTTTATGCCAACGAACGGCGACTCCTCTATCAAGGAGTGCTGAGCGGTTCGCTGATGTTTGTCGTGGGTCTGCTGTTCAGCTATTTCATCGTTTTCCCATTGACTTTCCGCTTCCTCGGCACCTATCAGGTGAGTGCCGAACTGCAGAATCTCATCTCCGTGGAGTCGTACATTGGCACCCTCTTGTCGCTGTCGCTGAGCATCGCCTTGGTCTTCGAGATACCTGTGGTGTGCTGGCTTTTGGCACGAGGGGGCATTCTCACGGCTTCGATGATGAGCCGATACCGCAAGCACGCCATCGTCCTGATTCTCGTTCTTGCGGCCATCATCACCCCCACGCAGGACGTTTTCACCCTTCTTATAGTATCGCTGCCCATGTGGTTGCTCTTCGAACTGAGCATCCTCATTGTCCGCACCACCCGTCGTTGATGGCCAAAACCGTTGTTGTTGGCCATTCATCCCGTTGTCGTTGATATTGATTCCCGACCGTACATTAATAACCTACGCAGCGTAGGTTAATAATGTACGCACCGTAGGTTAATAATGTACGCAGCGTAGGTTATTAATGTACGGTCGTCATTCGATAGGAATCACATCGTCAGAGCCTATCATCGTCATCGTCGTTCGCCTTTTCGGAAACGCGGCAGAGCCGCCGGGTTTCGGCCCGCGCCTCACGCCAGCGGGGGAAATACTGGTCCATCAAGGCATAGAAACGCGGGCTGTGGCTGGCTTCTATCAAGTGAGCCAACTCGTGAACCACCACATGTTCGATGCACCATTCCGGCAGGAGCAGCAGGTAGATGCTAAAAGCGATCTCGCCCGTCTTCACGTTGCAGCGTCCCCAGCGCGAGGTCATGCGCTTGATGACCACTCCCCTGTGGTTCACGCCCATGAGTTTTTGGTAGCGTTCGCACATCGGTTTCACGATGCTTATGAGCCGCTTTCCGGCCTCGTCGCATTGTTCGCGCGTCTGCAGGGGTAGCTGGTTGTAGAAGTCGCACCGTTGTTGTAGTCTCTCGTTGGTAGTCTTGCGTGCCTGCGCTATCCACTCCTGATTGTCGTTGATGAACTTCATCACCGTCTCGCGCGACGTCCCGATGGGTGCCGACACATGCACGTCGCCATTCTTGACGATACGCATCGAAAGGCGTCTTGTGCGCCTGTAAGTAACTTCAATGGCCATAATTGGTGGCAAAGATACGAATAAACGAGTGAAATGCCAAAAGAATACTCGTTTTTTTCTTATCAGAAAACATCGTTTTCCAAGTCAGAAAATAACGTTTTCCAAGTCAGAAAACAACGTGGAATATGTGACCCCCTCTATCTCCCCCTGTAGGGGGAGGAAAAGTTAGAACTGAGCACAGGAACTAACCAGTGCTCCTCCTACATGAGGTAACAATACTAATCACTCCCCCTCCCAAGCCACCCTCTCCCCTTGGAGAGGGGCTGGGGGTGAGGCTCGGAGGGGATAGGGGAGGTCAGTCAGCAAGGGGGGCTGAGTAGTCTTAGAAGCCAAAAGTAATAAAAATCGTAAAATAACAACGGTTTTTACATCGTATCTCATCGTTATCCGATTAAATTATCTAACTTTGCGTCGAAATTATTTAATTCAATAGAAGAAGATAATCCATAATAATATGGCAAAGAAAGCAAAACCAGTTAAGGAGAAGTCTATAGAAGACCGAATATGGGATAGTGCGAATAAGCTTCGTGGTAATCTCACTGCATCTGAGTATCAGAATGTGGTGTTGGGGCTCGTCTTCCTCAAGTATATCAGTGACTGCTTTGAAAAACGTTATAACGAACTTGTTGCTGAAGGTGATGGTTTTGAAGAAGATCGTGACGAATATACAGCCGAGCATGTGTTTTGGGTGCCTCAGGATGCGCGATGGCAGGTAATCGCCAGCAAGGCCCATAGCCCTGAGATTGGACAGGTGATAGACCATGCCCTTGAAGAGATTGGGCGTGAGAACCCGCGCCTGAAGAAGGTGATGCCCAACAATTACTCCCGTCCTGAGATTGACAAAATCCGCTTGGGTGAGGTCGTTGAAATCTTCGACAATATGGATATGCATGCACAAGGCGAAGGGCTTGATCTTTTCGGACGAGTGTATGAATACTGCTTGCAAAACTTTGCGGCTGAAACTCAGCAGTCGGGAGGCGAATTCTACACACCTTCCTGCATTGTGCGTACCATCGTAGAAGTGCTTCAGCCCTTCGAAGGTCGTGTCTATGACCCTGCCTGTGGCTCGGGTGGCATGTTTGTGCAGAGTGCCAAGTTCGTTCAGCAGCATCAGGGCAACCTGCGCAATGTCACCATCTATGGTCAGGAGTTTAATGCCAACACCTGGAAGATGGCACACATGAACCTTGCTATTCGTGGCATAGAGGCCGACCTTGGCGACAGTTGGGGTGATTCCTTTGGTGACGATAAACATGCCACCAAGAAGTTCGACTTCATCATGGCTAATCCTCCGTTTAATATGAGTGAATGGGGAGCAAGTCGTCTGGCAGATGATGTGCGATGGAAGTATGGCGTGCCGCCTGAGGGCAATGCCAACTATGCATGGATTCAGCACATGGTGCATCACCTCTCGCCCACAGGTCGCATCGGCCTTGTGCTTGCCAACGGCTCTTTGACGACAACAACGGGTGGTGAAGGCGATATCCGCAGACGACTGATTGAGGCAGACCTTGTGGAGGGTGTTATCGCGATGCCTAACCAGCTGTTCTACAACGTGTCCATCCCTGTCTGCGTCTGGTTCTTCAATCGCAGGAAAAAGAATCCGGGCAAGGTGCTCTTCGTCGATGCCCGCGAGATGGGCATGATGGTGGACCGTACCCACCGAGAACTCAGCGACGACCTTGTACGTTATGATACTGTTAAGAAGGAAGACAAGCCTTGGGCAAAACTCCCTGCCGAGGAATGTGATGTGCAACGCATCGCCAAGGCTTTTCGCGACTATGAGACAGGCACCCTTGAAGATGTCAAGGGCTTCTGCAAGGTGGCAACCCTCGAAGAGATCGGCAAGCAGGACTGGGTGCTCACCCCAGGTCGCTATGTGGGCATAGCAGACGAGGAAGAAGATGCAGAGCCCTTCGAGCAAAAGATGGCCCGCCTGACCTCAGAACTCGGCGACCTCTTTGCAGAGAGTCATCGCCTGGAGGTAGGCATCCGTGAGAAACTCGCTGGGATTGGATTTATCGTGAAGTAGGGTTATGGAAGAGAACAAAATCATACTATATAAGGATGAAGAAGGCAAGGTGACCCCGCTCAGTCGGATTTGCAATCCGACTGTCCCGAGTATAAGCATTTGCAATGCGTAAAAAAGTAAATGGTAAAAAAATGGCAATATTAGGATTTACGAAAGAACTATACTTTACGACATCAACCGTCATTGATTGGATGGACGTATTCACCCGCCCAGTTTATAAGCACATTGTTATAGACTCACTGAAATATTGTC
>Ga0310695_10010573_pt1 | contig 13446 bp, 18 predicted proteins | sample RumenRJG_04DNA_FD_203882 | JGI IMG/M metagenome (GOLD analysis project Ga0310695, IMG submission 203882) | Bovine rumen microbial communities from Lethbridge, Alberta, Canada - RJG_04 (v2) (version 2) | ecosystem: Host-associated > Mammals > Digestive system > Stomach > Rumen | place: Canada...
CAGATCATCGTCACCGTGAAGGAACAGCTGAAGGGCCTCAAGGGAAACCAGATCACGCTTGGGCTCATGGATAGCAGGACCATTGGCCTTGATATCGATGGCATATACACAGGCAAGCCCTGTGATGTAGTGATCGTGTTGAAAGAGAACTGATCAAATAAGCTTCGAGATTGAAAGGAGAACGAAATGGAAGAGAAAATCGTAGCCACCGAAGAGAAGACCAGCGAAAAGCTGGACATTACCACCACCCGCAAGATCATGGTCGTCGGATGCGGCGACGGCGGTTGCAACATCGCGGCAACCATCGCCGATGCCATTCCAAACAACGTGTTCGCCATCACCTACAACCTGTCCAACCGGGCCATGAACATGCGCACGGCCCACACCCGCATCTGGCCCATCGGTGTGGACGGTTCCGGCAAGGTCCGTTCCGACGCGACCGAAACGTTCAAGAAGAGCACGGCCCGTCGTTTCATGGAGCGTGCCATGGAGGTCCTTGGGAAGATGGACCACTGCGACTATATCTTGGTGGTCGGCACCGCGGACGGTGGCACCGGTTCCGGCACCGTTCCGACCATGGCTAAGCTCCTGGCGGACAACGTTGACATTCCCGTGATCATCATGGGTGTCTATCCGTCCATCGGCGAGGATGCCATGAGCCAGTACAACGCCATCCAGTGGCAGCAGGACGTCACCAAGACCGGTCTGCCCTATATCATCCTGGACAACGACGTGCCCGGAACGCTTACCGATGTGCACGCTGCGGTCAACGGCTACGCGGTTGAGATCGCCAGGATCCTCACCGGCGAAGCCTACGGCAACACCGACATCAGCATCATCGACAACCGCAACCTCTATATGCTGATCAACCAGGTCGGCGGTCGCATCGTCATCTCCACGAACAAGGGCCGCCTCGACGTCAACAGCGACATGACGAACTTCATCGAGACGAAGCTCCTCGCCAACGACTACCAGCCGGCGCCCAGCAACGTCCGCGGCATCGGTCTCTTCGTCAAGGGGCCCAAGGACATGATCGACCGCGTGGACAGCAGCCTGGTCGATTTCCAGTCCAAGTACGGGCAGGCACTGCTGAAATTTGCCCACCTGGAGATCAGCAACGAACCCAGCGTGTCGATTCTGCTCAGTGGTTGCAGTGAGCCCAGCGACAGGCTTCGCATTATGCAGTCCAAGTACAACGACGTGACCAACGCGACGACCAATCGCGTGGACGTCTCCAAGGAAATGGCCGCCAGCATGGCCAATCCGCTCGGTGCGATGAAGACCGGCGGCAAGCGCGGCGACACGCTCAACTTCAGCGCGCTGGAGGGCTAAGCCAATGGCAAACGAACATGAAATCGACTATGGTTTGCAGGACCAGAAGGGGCGTATGCTCCTTCAGTCCTATGTCGCCAAAACGCTCTCCGACCGTCATCAGCGGTTAGATACGATCAGGTCGAATCTCCAGGAGTTTGTCGGTAAGACCATCGGCGAGGCGGCCAAGGAACTCACATTGCCGACGATGTCGGCCGAAGAGACGTACGCCGCCATGATCAGCGTGATGCTGGATCCGATGTCGAATGAGTTCGCCACATGGATGCCCTGTGAGATCTATGAGCTCGCGGATGAGAACGACACGACCGGTAAGCGTCTTATCATCGGAGACTCGATGATGACAATCCTGAAACAGCGGCCAGACCTGGCGAACCGTAGGATCGAAAGGGCCAACGAATTCTTCGGCGACCTTGTGTTCCGAGTTGCGAAGGAGGATGGTTCCGGTGGCCAAGACGAGACCGACTAAGCACGCGGTGTCACGCATGAAGCACCGTGGGGTTGTCAGAACCGCCAACGCGGCACGCCAGGCGACTATCAACGCCTACAACATCGGGCTTACCTATGATGATGCGGAGGGAACCGTCAAGTCCTATATCGGTCATCTGTATGCCCATAATCGGAGCCTCGGGACCACCATGCCCAACATCAGGATCTTCGGCCAGCACGTGTATATCTTCTCCGGAAGACGGCTGTTGACCGCCTATCCGATTCCGGAGGATGTGAGGGAACCGGCAATCGATCAATTCCGCGTGAAGTACGCAAAGGCCAAAAAGGCCAAGGTCGATGATTACCATAAGCGTATGAAGTATGCGGAAAAGATCGGGTGCCTTGGAGATGTGGCGCCCGAAACCACTTTACAAAAGTGATTCGGGTTGATATATCTATAAGTATCCCGAATCCATTCGTCAGTCAAGGAGGAATGCCTCATGGCAACCAGAACGAGAACCGCTACCCCGAAGAAATCCACGAAACCTATGGCTGGTGATCCTTCCGTCGGCGTGCCCGTCAGAAGGTTCACCGAAAGACTCTACACGGAGTTCAAGCGTGAGCTGATCAGCACCAACATTCCGGCGCTGAAGTCCATCGCCCAGGACAAGAACCTGATCGCCCACTATTTCCAGAACCGCGACCTCTATATGAGCCTGCTGGGAAGCAACATCGTCATGCTCGATCGCGTCATGCGGTCGTCCTTTGCGACGATCCTGACCAAGGACCTGATGTCCAGCGTCTTCGAGAACGAAGATCGCACCTTCCCCGGCCTCTGGGACGAGTTCCATGTGAAGAGCCTGATCATCACCATGATCAATATCGCCACCCTGGCGGATAAGCCCGAGGCGGGCTATTTCCTTTCTGCCCGTCGCCACGCCGATGGCATGCCCACCGAGGAGGAGGCCAAGACCTACTCGCCGGCAAGCTGGATGCCGTTTGCCGAGTATCATCCGAACCGGCTCTACCAGTTCCTGACGGTGGTCCACCAGACCGTGCTGTCCACGATCGTCTCTGAGATCGAGATCAATGTTCCCGCCGCTACGTTCAGCGCCAGCGGCGAGCCCGTCACCGTTCGCTACGGCCGCCAGTTCGGCGAACTCATGTACGAGTTCCTGAAGGACAAGGCTGAAACCGGCATGACGATCGAGGAGGAGGCCGACTGGTTCATCAAGACCATGGAGCGTCCGCTGATGACCTATATGACCGCCCTGTTGAACGAGTCCGGCTTCGATGTCAACCGCGTCGGCGAGGTCCTGTCCAGCTCCAGGGCCGCGGCAACCTACAACATGGAGAACAAGGGCGGCAAGACCGCGTCCACGTTCATCCACCAGTGGGTCCGTGTCCAGTACACCCTCTTCAACGACGAGGCCGCCCTGTCGGCGTACTGTGAGTTCTGCCCGATGGATGTTCGCATCGCGGCCAGCGCCATGGAGCATCCCAACAAGGCGGTCGACGAGGAGACCGGCGAGGAGAAGATCCTCCCGCCCACGCTGACCAACGACGAGCGCAACGCCTGCAATCGACTGGGCAAGTCCATCCAGGCGTTCCTGGATTCGTTGTCTGCCTATATGATCAACCTGGCGATTGTTGAGCAGAATAAGCGCACCGCCGACCTCGTCGCTGCCATGAACGCGGCCGCAGCCTCGGTTGAGGCCGGAGCGGACGAATAAGCGCGTTCGGATTTCAGATATATACTATAGATGTGACCCGACGGGAAAGAGGACACCGTCGGGCCACATTTCATAGTGAAAGGAGGAAACCGCAATGTCCAAAGGAAAGAGTAAGTTCGCCAACCTGGCCGCTCGCAAGTTCAACGACGTGAGCAAGGTTGACACCATGTCCCAACGGGATATCTACGAGATCCTGAACAAGGACATCAAAACGATTCTGCAGCAGTTCACGGATTACCGCAACCACGTGCAGGGAGCATCCTATCCCACGTACGTGGCCAACGCATTCGCGAATATCTCGACGGCTCTGTTCTTCAACGAGTATGTCGACGACAACATCAAGGTCACGAAGAAGGGTAAGATCAAGACGGATCTCGACAAGGAAGAGGTCGAATCCCTGCGCCAGATCATTGCCGAGGCCTACAAGAAGTCCCAGACGAACTTCTATTCCAACCAGGCCCAGGAGTATCCCGAGCGCAACCGACTCCTTGCCAAGACCTTCAAGAAGCTGAGCCCAGACGTGTGGCGTCTCAGCAAGAAGCTCAAGGGCCTCAGCAAGTCCCAGCGGCGTGACCTCGTGATCCAGGTCTACGGTGATCCGGTGTACAACATGAAGTTCGTGCACAAGATCATCAACCAGAGCACGACCAGCGAAAAGAAGAAGCTGAAGATCATGCAGAAGATGTATGGTAAGAAGCGCTTCATCAAAGCCGTCGGCGCCGCCATGACCGTTGAGGGTAACAGCTCCGACTGCCTGGCCATGCTCTATGGCCACATCGCCAGCAAGAAGAAGCGCAAGCGTGCGCCCTTCATCCTGGCATATTCCGAGGCCTACAAGAAGAACAAGAGCCGCTATTTCCGGATCGATTCCGACTTCTATGATGCCAACAAGGATATCATCAAGGAGCTGGTTCGTCTGGACCTTGGCTTCAAGAAGGCCTTCAAGAACCTGAAGAACGGAGGTCTGTCCAAGAAGGACAAGGACCAGAAGTTCGGTAAGAGCGCGGAGACGTTCCGTCCCGTGTTCAAACGCTAACAAACCATCAACAATGGGTCCCGGGAACGATCCCGGGGCCCATCAAATTATGAAGGAGGATTTTCACATGTTCACAACCAAGGAAATGATCCAGGCGCTCGATCGTATGCAGGCCGCCGAGCAGCTTCCCGCGCTCGTCTGCATCGCCATCGATGTCAAGAACAACCTCACCGGCACGGCCGCCGGCTCCCTCGGCGACTTCAGCGAAGAGGAGCTCCCCCGCGTTTGCTACAACTTTTCCGAGTTCATCGTCACCGAGGACGACGGCAAGAAGAAGACGGCGAAGAAGGAGGCGGCCTTCAAGAAATACATGGGCCGCAAGTTCATGAAGCATTTCTGGAAGGAGACGGACCTCGGCAAGAAGTTCCGCAAGAAGAAGTTCCAGAAGTACTTCATTCGGGACTTCAGAGTCGTCCCCGCGGAGAAGATCATCAGCACCAACGGGAAGGATTCCGAGTTCAAGGGCAAGGATGCCCTCATGATCACCATGGGCAAGAAGTAAGTCAGACCCAGCGGCGGGGCGTCACCAATCGGTGGCGCTCCGCTTCGCCGGCAATGTGGCTCGTTCTTTTAGAAAGAGGATATGTCAAATGAACATGGAACCGTCATATGGCGGATATCGCCGCCATTATCTTTCACTGTTTGTTCTCGGGGTTACCGCGATAATCTTATGCAGCACCATCGGAATCACCGGCGGCACGAGGGTATATGATGAAGCAGATCCCGCAATGACCCAGAACCAGTATCTGACAGACGACGTTGCGATCAATCTGTTTGCCGAGTACGCCGAACTGAACGAGGCCCAGAAAAAGGTTCTTATCGACTCGCTGGACGAACGGAACGTCACAATGACCCATCGTATCGGTGATCAGAATCGCATGTGCCTGGAAGGTCACGGAACATCGATCGGAAAGAACCTGCGCTGCGATCATACCTATTGCTGCAACTACGAGATCCTGGACGGTGAATGGGTTCCGTACGATTGGAGCTGGGACGTGTCGGTGGAGCTTGGCATGCCGGCCGGAACCTACCGCGCAGCGATGGCAGAACCGTCCGGCAACATGTACTATCTTATGCGGGTCCACTATGACAACAATAACATCGCCAGGATCGACCTATCGTCACACTACCAGGACACGATAATCTGGTCCAGTCCCAATCTTGACTATGATGCCTTCAGGGTATATGATGATTACGTCACATTCATATACCAACATCCAGTACTACGCCAGGAGATCGAACTCAGGGTGTATACCGATGGGCAGGTCACCCTTGCCGGCTGTGATGTTGAACCGTGGCCCGATGCCGCAAGCGGCACATCGCACGATTCAAATCTGGTTTCGAAACACGTATGATGCGAAGGAGGTGAAGTGACATGAAACTGCATCTCCGACAGGCTGATTACCTGTTTCCGGAACCCCTCACCGAGGGACTGATCGTCAAGAGACCTAATCGGTTTATCATGGATGTCATCGTCAATGGGGAACTAACTAGGGCCCACTGTCCCAACACGGGCAAGATTGGATCCATCGTCTTCGAGAACATTCCGGTTCTCCTGTCCTATCACGGCAACCCGAATCGGAAGATGAAGTGGACCGTGGAGGCCATCAGCTTCGACAAGCCCGAGACGAAGAACAAATACTGGATCGGTGTTAACACCGGCGCAACCAACCGATATGTGGAACACTTCCTGAAACATGGAATGTTGAATGATATCGTCGAGGTTCGTGTTCCGACCCAGGTGAAACGTGAGCAGAAGCTCGGGGATCATACGCGCATTGACTTCAAGGTCGGTGACACGTACCTGGAGGTCAAGACCTGGACCCAGATCATTGAAAAGGTTGTGCCGGATTGGATCCAGAAGCGAGAGGTAAAACTCCACTCATACTCCGCGTCCGAACGTTTGGTGAAACACGCCCACGAACTGACCAATGCGCTCAAGAGCCACGAGAAGTGTGTGATGCTTGGGTGCTATCAATATGTGCCGGACGATGACGAGAAGCTGGATCGGTACGACTACGGCCAATACTATTCCGACTCCGATGTCATCGTCGAGGCCTTCGATGCCGCACATTCCGCCGGTGTGGAGAACTGGACCTGTATGATGGAAATTAATCCAACCGGCGTAAAACTGATTAGATATGGGAGGGACTAACAGATGTCTGTTACCAACATGAAACGACTCATCATCTGCGCAATAGCATTGATCAGCTTCGCCATGGGTATTGTGATTGGATCCCGAGTAGAAAAGCACTCCGAGGCGCCGCTTGACAACATAACGGAGCGCTATTACGACGGGAACCTTACCGTGACGAATGATCTGTATCGCCTGATAGCCCCAACGACCGGAACCGTCATTGACCTGATCAAAAAGGAATATGGTGACGGCTCCAGCATGTACACCAGCGTGATCGAATATGCCGACAAGGCCAGAACGATCGAGGCGCATTACTACCCGTCCGCCCCATGGAATGTGGTATTCGTGGGCACCGGGTTCTCCAGCAATGAGGTAGAATACAAATTCTTCATACACCTCACATATAATAGCGTCGGCGATAAGACCTGGGAGCTCGGCTTTCTGGATTGGGAGAAGCTGTCATGAATCCGGCGATGTATGCTCAAAACCTTGACCTTGCCATTGGTATGGATCTCGATCAACTGGCACCGGAGGAATATGATTCGATTGCTAGACAGGAAGCCAGGGTGTTGTCCCAACGGTTATGCTACAACGGACGCAACGTCTTCGGAGATCATATGAGCGTAGTCACCGTTTTCGACGACGGGTCCAGGGCCGCTGGGCCGGTTCGGGTCTACAGCGTAGCGATTCCGATGGGCTGGATAAAATTCATGGGAATGTCTGAGCAGACACGGGCCAACTATCTGATAAAATTGCAGAATGACTATCATGCCAATGCGCAGATGATTGCCACCATGTTTGGGGTTGACGAGTCTGCGGTTAACCTGGAAATGGATGCGCTGCGAGAATCCGGATACGACGTCGGACCCAACGATGAGATACCGAGGACTTTCGAGTGGAGAGATTGGCTTCACGAATCGAACTACAGTAATCCGGCGGAACTCCACATCTCAGCGCACATCATATCCACGAACCGTCATACGATTATCGAAGAGCCTAAAAGCATGGAGTACGTTCCCATGGTCGATGAATACCTGGAGGAAAATGAACATGCCTTCGATGAGCTGTTGACGTCAATGGGAATCTATGCAAAGGAGATTGTCAAATGAGCTATATTGCACATGCATCGGAATATGAGAATCCGGTCATTGAGGCCATGGAGGGTCCGGAGGCCGTATATGCACCCACCTGGTCCCAGGATATGTCGGATGCTGCCAATGTGGCATACACCCAGCTCATAGCCAAGGCCGTTGAGGGATCCATGGCACGCGTGAACTGTGAATATCCGTGGGTGGCCATGGCATTTGCCGAATACCTGCACCAGAACTACAAGGTCTCGGCGGATGATTGCGACTTTCTCGTTATGATGGTAACGCAGATCATCATGGACATCGCCTATAGGATTGGTTACCAGAAAGGAAAGGACGGTGCCAATAAGCTTATTGCGGAGTTCGACGAATATATCGATTGGGATCGATACCTTGCAGATCACCCGGAGTTCAAGAAAGGAGACGGTAACAATGTCGATGGAACCGAAGTTCAATGACCCCTATCGCAACGCCTGGTGGGACCACTGCAACGATGAGTTCAAGGAGTACTTTGATTCTCTGGACCATGCCGATCAGAGCTATCTGGTACCCACGGCCGATGGGATGCTTTATCCCGACGAGGCGGCCGAGCGCTGGAAGGAACGTGAGGAGAACGGCTGGGAGGACGAGGTCGGTTGTGACAAGGATAGCATGTTCTAAACATAAAGGAGATAACAATGGGTAAACCAATCTATCATATCAGCTGTGTGGTCTATGGTAAAAACTCTGACACCAGCTATACGATCAAACGGAGGGTTCACACGAGGCGCGAGGGCGAGGAGATACTGAACGCAATCCAGGAGAAGCTCCGGACGACCGACTCGAACGGTACCTTCTATTACACCTTCAAGGAGACCTCATTCGACGAGAGGCTTGATCTGATGTTACATATGAATGAGATGTCATCCATTGTAACAATGATCGTTAAATCCGAAGGCGGCGAATCCAAGAAGGTAAAGACTGGATTCCAGGTGGACGGGACCGAGGCAAAATCGGGCATTACCATCAGGGATCAACCGTTCACCGGGGCGCCGGCCGTTGCTGCCATCACTGAATCACACGAGGAGGAACTATGACAGATACCATTATCACTGGCAACTGCATGGATGTGTTGAAGACCATGGAACCCAATTCCGTGGATCTGATACTGACCGATCCGCCATACGGCATCACCAATAACAAGTGGGACGCGCTTGTCCCGATGGAGGATACCATCGAGATCGCCCATAAGAAGCGTCTCACCAGCACCAAATTCATGGACTACGCCTACAAGAAGGGCATGCCGCGCTCCGAGGCGATTGCCATGTGGAAGGAACAGCACACACCGGGCCTCTGGTCATTGTATCGCCGTGTTCTTAAAACGAACGGCGTCATCGCCATTACCAGCGCCGAACCTTTCACGTCCATGCTGATCTCTACCAATCCCAAGCAGTTTCGTTACCGTTGGACCTGGAAGAAGAGAATCGTTTCCGGCCCCGGATTCGCCCATCGTCAACCGATGCGCAGGATCGAAGATATCTGTGTATTCTACGACAATGGAAGTTCCACATACCATCCGCAGATGTACACGGGTCCGGCCTACAGCAGGGTTAGAAAGGCACATGAACTTGGCACCTATAAATCGATGGGCCAGGTGACGTATACCAATAGAACCGAGCGCTTTCCGTCGGATCTGCTGGAGCTGGATGATGCCTACGTGCCAACCAGCGGGCGGTATCACCGGACCCAGAAACCGCTGAGTCTTGGCAGATACCTTGTCCGAACCTACACGGATCCGGGTCAGGTGGTGCTGGACAACTGCTGTGGCTCCGGATCGTTCCCGCTGGCTGCCCATCTGGAGGGCCGCCGGTATATCGGCATTGAAATTGACCCCGAGTTTGCGGAAATCGCACGGCAGCGGATCGAAAATGCAACGATCCCGGATGGTCAGCTTACGCTGTTCGGCTAGGTGAAAGAAGCGGGTTATCAACAAACCCGTTTCTTTTCTGCTTTGACACATAACATTGGAATACATTACGTTATGAGAAGCGAGGTATCACGATGAGAGAACACATTAACTTCTTCGACAGACACAGTTTCAGTCAATATGTCACAAGCCAGGGAGCCGTGTCGTTCGCAGACTTCATCCAACAGACCGCTGATAAAAAGAACCCTGCAAGCCAGGCCACGACAAGCATTATCCAGCATCCGACTGGGTACATGTATCTGGACTATGCGGCCGGTTCCTATTTGACCGTACATGACCCCAACGACAACGATGCGCCGATGTTCCAGTATCATAACATCGGAATATCCGGCGGCCAGTTTGTCACGGTCATTGCCAAGTCCCAGGGCGGTAAATCAAGCCTCAGTCTGGCGCTTGGTTCCGGCATCATTGAGCCGTTCATATCACAATATCGCTATGACCAGGCCGTATCTCAGCTCTGTAAGGAGCACGGCATCAAGGTTCCGGAACTCACGGCGTATCCTCTCATCGAAATGATGGATTCCGAGCATACCATGAACATCGACTATGCCAGAAAGGTGTGTCGGTATCCTGCGTCCATGGCTGAAAACCTGATCCGCATTACCGATGTCGTCACCGACCGTGATCTGATGCGCGCCCTCAAGAAGCATATTGAGTTCAAGATCAAATACCTCCCGAAGATCCCGATGCCGATGGTTGATACCATGAATCGTCCGGTCTATAACTATCCGCCTACGGTTATCATCATTGACTCCATCTCCAATCTTCTTCTTGAGGATGCGCCCGAAGGTATGGAGACGACGGCGGATAAGAAGAAGGATATGATCGACCTGTACCAGAACGCCATCCAGAACACCGCCGGTGCACGCAAGGCCAAGGTTCTCGGCACGTTGATCAGCTATCTGGTCGACTATGCCAAGAAGTACAACATCATCTTCCTGTCCATCGCGCACATCAAGAACGCGCTGCCTGGCCCAACGGGGATTCCCACAAAGGTGGTACGCTACCTTCGCGCCGGTGAACGCTTAGCCGGCGGAGGTGAAGCCTCCTACTACCTGACCAGCTCCATGCTTCGTCTGGACGTGTATAAGTCCATCGGCACGGCAAAGGCGACACAGCTCAACCTGGGCGATGGTATCGATGGCTTCTGCAGTTTGGCCCAGTGGGTCAAATGCAAGAGCAACAGCAAGACCAACACGGTAAAGCTGGCATACACCAACATGTCGGGCTACGATCCGCTTTTGTCCTGTCTTCTCCACGATAAGGAAGAGGATCGTCTGCTCAAGTCTGGAAACTTCTTCTATCTCAGGGACTATCCTGAGTACAAGTTCTCGCTGAAGAACTACGCCGAGGTGTTCGGTGAACATCCTGAGATGTTTACCGCATACTACGATGAGATTCGTGAGCGTGGCGCCAGCATGCTGGACAACCCGGATGCGGTGGATGAGCGTAATCTCCATTTCCTTGAGAAGGCGCGCAAGGACATTCATGATCAATATGGCGACGGTAGCCGGTCCGATCGTGACAACATGATGGATCTGGACGACCTGCTTCTGGCTATGTCGAATAACCAGTAACCATGCGCATCGATGTGTTTGATATCCGGACCACGGAGAAGCTCGACATGAACCTGCTTTTGATCGAGGACTTCAGGCCACACGTGGTCCAGGTTGATCCGGGTCATTGGCACGTGATACTGAACGATCGGTATCGTGTTCCGGAAGTCTTCGAATCCAAGAGCGATGCAATACGAGAGATGAATGGATTGAAGCGTGACATGATCCGAGTCCAGGCCGACGAGGAGGCCAGAAGGGAAGCCGAGGCACTAGCTCCGATATCCATCGACGACGTTGAGGATGATGACGATCCGTCAGAAACGGAATCCGAGCATATACTATAAAGATGAAAGCAGATGAGACCGGCCTGGAAACGGGCCGGTCTCTCGGTTACTTTATCAGTACATCATAGTTCCGGAAGGAGGCAATCAATGGAACCGACAAAACACCATTACAATGCCATTGTGATGAAGGATCCAAAACAGATCAAACCCTACTGGTCGAACTGCGTCATCGAGGCTATTCGTGCCAAGCTCAAGGATCCGGCCATTCGGCTTATCATGATCTGGCCCTGGCAGAACGATGTCTGGTGTCCGCATCTCATGTGGACCGACGGCCTCTTTGAGTATGATTTCCATGCGCACGATGTGCCGATGCTTGGATGGGTCTGGCACCGGGGGAAGATCCGTACTAAGCCGATCGGGTGGGCTAGATCCTATGTCAATGGCATCAAAAGTCTTCGCATAAAACGAAGAACCAGAAGAGACAGACGATGAAGGAACGACCCTGATCGGGGTCGTTTCTTTTCTGAATATATACTATACCTGTGATAAAATAACACAGGAGGTTATCAAAAATGGATAACAATGTACTCAATATGCACTACGTTGGTAAATACACCAAATTGAAGAACCATGATTACGGAAAATCTCGTATTCATGGTGCTGGTAACGAATACGGGGTGGTATATCTCATCTCGTTTAAGGATTTTGACCATGTTAAAATAGGGTCTACCCACGATCCGTATGACAGATTTCAATCGCTCCAAACTGAATTTGGAAAGCGCGATAATCCAATCGATGATATAGCGATAAGTAGATTCATCAGAAATCCAAGAGACGTTGAACGTTGCATACATGGTATACTCGGTGAATATCGAAAAGCTAATAGCGAGTTATTCAGAATATCATTCGATCGTGCATTGCATATCATACAGTCATCCGAGATTAATGTAAAATTACCAGTCGCGAATGATACATATCCACCTAATGGTCGATGCTCCAATGTGGACTGGGAATTATACAGGGGAACAGCTGATGATGCGTTCATTGATGGTGCACAGATACTCGAAAAACTTGCAGGTAAGTCCTATAAGACAAAAGATCGTGATGGGTTTATACCTCTTGAATATAGCGGAACGCCTATACATTCTGACAATATACAGTGTGGTATGTATATCACCGATTTTGTGGATTACATGATAACACATCATCTCAGTTTAGACAGTGTAACCGTATACAAATGGCTGGTTGATAATGGTATTATGTATAACATCTTCTTTCCTTCGAACGAGATGTTACGAATAGGTGTTATCAAAACAAAAGCCGATCTTTTGCCAAATGGAAAATATAGATCCGGTCCGTATATCGATGAGCGTTATATTAACTGTATTGCTACTGCGTTATGGTATGATTTAGTGTATGGGACAACTGACTATGATAAGGGCATTGATCCTGACGGCTTTATCCGGTTACAGCGAAAGCCTGGATTCAATGAAAGGTTCGATATGATGTTTGGAGGATAAACAGACTTGAACGCAAAAGAGAAACGCTCCACCTCGGTGCGTTTCTTTTCTGAATATATACTATATCTCCGATACGAATGGCAACACTAACATTTGAAAGGAGGTATGGTAACCATGAGACTGTTGACACTGGATGAATGTGCCGACGTTACCACGAAGCTATTCGATAGGTTTGTATGTCCGCTGGCGGTTTCACAGATGACCGGTGAGGTCCCGTCGATACGCTTTGGTATCCACCGCCGCGGAACGAAGGATAAGGACTGGCTAGCCCAGGTTAAATATAAACACACCATGTCCATCTCGGTGTTCCAGTGTGATCTCTGGCTCGAGGATGTGTTCAGGCTGTGTCGCAGATGCCGAATCTGGCT
>Ga0310695_10010574_pt1 | contig 13446 bp, 10 predicted proteins | sample RumenRJG_04DNA_FD_203882 | JGI IMG/M metagenome (GOLD analysis project Ga0310695, IMG submission 203882) | Bovine rumen microbial communities from Lethbridge, Alberta, Canada - RJG_04 (v2) (version 2) | ecosystem: Host-associated > Mammals > Digestive system > Stomach > Rumen | place: Canada...
GATAGTGAAGAAACGTCACGTATAGCCCGAAGAAATATTCTCGGTACGCTATTTCTCAAATTCAAAACTTGCAGTAGATTTTTAGATAGGTCTTCCTTTCTCAAATATAACCTATAGGAATAGCCAGAATACATTTTTCGTCTTCCTGACAAAAGGATAAAAGAGTGACTCCTTGATGCATAAATTCTTTGTATCAGGTATTTGAGAAAAATATTCTGACTATTTGATAGCCTCTCTGTATTGTCTAGTACAATGACTCTGTCGTTTTTAAAATCCTGCGGTATCAACTGTTTGCTACATGCACCTAGCATCCATTCATCAAGTTTCGTGTCATTTCCTTTATAAAGCATGGTAAGCATTTCCTTAAGATCTTTGGGTATTTGCAAATGCTCAATAACTATGTCATCTTGTTTGACACCGATACTATAGTAAAATAATCTCAAATAGAGTTCTGCTAAGATATGGTTATTGGTTATGTTCACGGATGAAAACGTATAAAAGATTATATGATGATGATGCATTAGTTTGTTTCCTGCCAACTTGGATAGTAAATAGCTTTTCCCCATTCCCGCTGGTCCCGTAATCTCATAAATCATGGAGCCATTGTCTCTTAATTCATAATTCTGGAATAGTTCTAAGATTTTCTCCTGTGTTGCACTCTGGGAGGCTATTGTTATCTTATATTGTTCTGCGTCCAAAATTGGTATAGAAAACTCCACAAGAATACTATCCTTACAATCATCCGATTGCAACTTTAATTTTGGGTTGGCATTTGTTTGACAAGCAATAGAAAGTCTAATTTCATTAACGCCCTTTTTTATGTCAAAGTGGTGTGGCTCTTTCAACTTCAAACCACTCCCTTTAACATCACTAATTGTTATATGTGTTGCATGATGAGAATATACATTTATTTCAGCAATGTAGGAATGATTAGTTTTTAGACTTGACAAAGGCTCTGGGAAAATATTATAATTGATTTCTATATCATAAAAAGACGGTTCTCCTAACATCTTTAGCCCTTTAACTGAAAAAAGGTCTGGATGTATCCCTTTAAAATAATGCCCAAATAATTCTTTTCCTTTTTCCGTATTGGTTAGCCATATTTCCAAATCATATTTGGTACAGAAGCTGATATCTTGATGTCCGAATCCATCATGTTCCAATGCCAAGAGCACTTGTTTCCTAACGCGTAGAGGTACAAGCATATTTGTAACAAAGAACACTTTCGAAACCCTTCCAACACATAAGGCACTGACTATAGTTTTGTCTATAGTGTACCTACTCATATTTTTATGAGTGATTGAGAACTTGGCTTCCATCCAAATTTCTGCTTCTTTAAAATGCGTTGAAAATACCGAGATGACTGCATATGCATCTCTATTTCCATCCCTCGTGATGGATGTCTTTTGCCATTTATATTGTTTGAAATGATCTTCTACATATTGATATGCAATATCTTCAAAAGCGCGTCCACCATTTTTGTCGTGGACGCACCTTAACAATTTCCATGGAAAAGACGAATTATCCATAATTTGTTATTATCGTTAGTTCATTGTCTATAAAAAACTATTGTTGAATTGTCACTCTAGAGCCATGTCGTTTTTGCGAAAATTGCTTATACGAAAAAAATGCTTATTAACTATTGTAGAAATATCTATAAAACCAATAATAATCACAAAGCAATGACCAATATATAGGTTGCCTTACTCTTTTCTCAATACGAGCGGGCACCCCACAATCTGCTAATATATTACTACGCAAAGTATCGTCAGAAATAGCAGTTTTCACATCGTCAATACAATATAGATGGCTTTTCGCTATAAGACACCATACTTGACGAATAATATTAAGACGTTCATGTTCTAACACCAATTCGTCAATTGTGTTTGAGAGTTCTATTTGACGCAAGGGAGATTTTACCTTGTTAGAGATACCTATTCTCCCATTTTCCCTATATACAAATAATTCATTGACATTTGGAAGAAAGAATAGCGGAACAATCTGCTCGTTTCCGCGGCACTCGTTACAGCATAGGTGAAGCTTTGAGGGATAGATATTATTCTCCCTATCTTCATCAATAAAAAGGCTACCATCGCATGAAAGCACCAGATTCTCGTAAGCACAGAAATGTGGATATTTTGGGCCAATGTGCCACTGGCGATTAGAACCGTTAAGATGGATATAAGCAACATTCTTGAAGTTCTTATTAAAACGCTTATAATAGTTGATGGTCTTATAATCCACCTTGCCATTCTTTTTGCTGTGATGTGGCATGACGTGTTCAATCGAGGTGTGATGGCCTACTGTCAGGTGCCTCATACAATAGCAACAAAAGCCACCTTGTTCTTGATGCAACAATCGCTCCATCTTCCCATTGCGTTTGAATGAACTGTAATCGCAATTTACATACTTCCCCTCTTGCTCATTCCAAGCTTTCCGCAAGAAATCATTAACAAGATGATGTCCCTTGCCCCGTTTCCCTCTGTTGTGTTTGTCTATCCAGAACATAAATAACGAGGCTAGGATTATTCATTTTTCCACTTCGTAATCATCTGTTCAGCCTTTTTCTCACTATGAAGCAGTTCTACCAACTCATTCTTTCTCATTAAAACCAGTTGTTCATTGCCCATATCAAGTGCCCTTTTAATGGATGATTTCAGAAAATCAAGTTCTTCATTTCTTGGATAGCCCTCCATCCAGTCAAGTAATACATCATCGTAATCTATACCAAAAAGGTCTGGCAGTTCATGTGGTTTTTTCTCACCAGCAACCAGTCTAAATACCTTGTTCCGTTGGTCATTCGATGATAGGTTACTAACTACCAGTGGAGAGTGTGATGTCATTATAAATTGCAGTTTTGGGAATGTACGGGTGAAACGTTCAACAACTTCTGTTTCCAATGAAGGATGAAGATGCAGATCAATTTCATCGATCATTGCCAGTCCTGTTGGTTCAACATCTGCTTGTCTGTTCAGCAGATAGGCGCGATATGCCAAGTCCAGCACAATGGAATAGAGACGTTTATATCCTGCCGGTAAACCGTCAAATTTAATTTCCTGACCAGATTTCAAACGGAGCCATAACTCAGGCTTCTGTTCCTCGTCGAACATATAGAATAGACGATCAACCTCAAACGATGCATCACACATATTTTTATTGATAACTTGCGAGAATTGTTTCAGTTTCCTTGAAACAAAGTCCACTTCATTCTGTGTAAACACATCGGTGTCGCCTTCCAACTGCTTTACTTTTGCCATTGAATTGAGTAATCTACGCTTCCATATCTCAACACAGGCAGTCTCATTGTCCCATTGGTAGTAGCCGAAATTGCGTAGCGTCTTTCCATTTGCAGATATTTGCTGTTTGGCAAATTGGGAAATGTTAGTCAGTTTATGAGGGAAAGAGTCAGAGAAATATGCTATCAGCGGTAACTCATCGTTATCTCTGTACAGTTGCATCAACTGCTGATATGCGGGCTTATATCGTGCGGGATTAAGAGCTGATCCGCTGGTCGAACGGCGATACATATCCCATGCTATCAATTCCCCAAGAAACTCTATTTCACCATGAAAATTGGCATCGGCAGCAGCATCGTCAGTACTATTGTTCCTATGAAACTCATCAAAATTAATCGAACGCATCTTCAAGTCGGGATTTCCTGCAGAAAGAAAGTCGTCGCCCATAGAGCGGTCATTAGTAAACATAAAGTAGAGAGAGTAGACCATCGCCCGAATTAGCGAAGTCTTTCCTGCACCATTACGTCCAATAATAACGGATACCCCTGGTGCAAACTGCATCTCGAAATGGTCGAAACACAGGAAATTATCTATGACGAGTTTCTGATATAACATAAAGCCCCATGTCTATAAAACCGCTGCAAATATACGAATATTTTTCCTGATTTCAAAGTATTTAATTTTTTTTTGCTTTTATAAATCCGTCATAACCTTAATAGAGCTTCTGTTTCTATTGGTTCCAGAGAAATTGTTTCAAACCGAAAGTAAAATATGTTTTACTTATCTTCTTATGTGCTTATGAAGTGATATGATTATTTATTCCGTACAATACTTGTTAAATGCGTCTTTATAAATATTTCTCACTTCTTCTTGGAAAGAAGCTCTTCTGTTATGTAATTCCGTCAGCTGACTATTTATCTGCTGATAGATGATTTTGTGTGCCGGATTCGGAAGCAAGGCTTCATCGTATTTATCCGTTTCAAAATCTTCCTCTTCTATAGCAGCATGTGCAAGATTCAACAGATCCTCTTTGGTCATATCTGTTACAACCATCCAGTTTTCGCCCCTAGTGAAAAAGGCTTTTTGTTCTTCAATTTTTAAGTGTTTCATATATGTCCTTTCTTTCTGAATATGCTTGTTCACCAGCCTCTAAACTGTTTAAAGTTATCTCATAATTTTCAATTGCATTACCATCTACGTCCTTTAGGGCTTTGGCAGTGGGATATCCACTATATATGTTGAAATGAGGCCCATCTGCTTCTATCTTCTTTTCTGTGTATAGAATATAGTCTGGTTTTATAGAACCTCCTATAGTGTTATTGTGTGTAGAAATAATCACAGGCATGCTTTCCGCCATCTCTTTAATAAACTTATTGACCTCGTTTTTCAAAAAGATATTGTCAAACGAAGACTCTGGCTCATCAATAATGAGAATGTCGCACAGAATAGCGTCCTTGATTTTCTGTAAAAAGTTAAATTCTGAACGCTCTCCACCAGAAACTGGTAGCCCCGAAGAATTAAGAATCCTGTAATCTATAGCAGCAAACAACTTATAGATACGGTCACTCTCAACACCTGCTGCTTTTAATTCTTCTATATATTGAATGGGGTTTCCATATTTGGCAAATGCATTTATAAGCGAGACCTGTCTCAATCCGATAGTCTTCAAATCAGTGGCATTTGCAAACGGGCGTGCAGACACACTAATTGTAAAATGGCCTGCTTTCTCTGTACTGATTGTCCTTTTTTTCTTAACAGCCAGAGCTACCTGAGCAAAAACCTCGCGTTTTTTCTTATTGATGAAGTACTGGTATAAGTCTATATCGGGAATACGAGGCGCTGCCGATTTTAATTGCAGTGACTCCTTTACCGTCTTAATCATGTTATTGACTTCCTTGAAATACTGTCTCTGAAGGTTCTCCTTCCGACATTGTTCTATCAACTCCTTCAAAAGTGCCTTCAATGAAGTTTCTGGCAGATGCTTATTAATGATAGGCTTGTAAAGCTGCGATTCTAATAAAGTCAGTGTTGCTGAGATAAGCTTCTTAATCTCATCATTGCTCTGCTCTTTGAAATCACTTTCATTGAACAATTTCGACTTTGAGAATACATCGTTTACATCACTCTGTTGGGCAGAAGACATCACTGCCTCAAGATATTTCTGCAATTTCATCTCGTCTTCATCTGCAGAACAAGTCTTTAGCATATCTGTCACTATAATGCCAAATTCACGTAGGTAATTTTCTGCCGAGTTCTCTTGTCTAACCTTCAGGTCATTTTCAAACTGGTCTGAGTCGTTCTTGCCAGTATTTAGCAATTCAAATTGTTTGATATATTTGGCCTTTCCTTCAAAACGGTTGGCAATGGCATTCAACGTATGAGTCTTTCCTGTTGAACGTTTTCCAAACATGATATTGAGTCCAGTTGATAGCATTTGTCCATTGGGAAATATCTGAAATAGTTCAATGCCTTTTTCTGAAGTTAGTGAAACTTTTGTCTTATCCATAAGGCAAAGTTTCAATGTATTGACATTTACCTGATCAATATCAAAAAAAGTATGGCTGACGGGATATTTATCTGACGTAATACCTTTTTCTACTCTGAAGTCGCTAAAATATACGGGTGTTAGCTCAGAATTCTCTTTCTCCATATAGATAAACTTTTTGACGCTCGACACCTCACCTGCTATGATATTCCTGTCTAATTTTTCGATGACATCCTTATGTAGCTTGGGATCCTTCTCATAGTGCGGGATAAGTAAATACTTACTCAAGTCACCGAATATCCGTATAAATGTATTGTAAGAAATATCATCATCCTTAGTTTTAATAAGATTCTTTACTTCTTCACATTTACTATTGAAGTCGAACAGCGTACCATCATCATTATTCGCAATAACGAGAATATGCCCTCTCTCCAAATCCACCTCTATACCTGGAAGAACAAAGGTGTTTGGCAAAGCGTTCCTTATCTCTTGAAACTGCGTGTAGTCAAACATGTTGTGGTTTGTTATAGCAATAACATCCAAACCAGTCTTTTCTATATAGTCCACTAAGACATCCTTATCAAATGTAAATGTCCTATCTGACACAGAAGCAACTGTGTGAATATGCAAGTCACATCTTTTCATATTACCATTAGAATCATTATTTCTACTATCTGTATAAATACCACATTTCGCTGCTATAACCATTATATAATAAGCAGCGCACTTTAATTATTATTTTCCCCCACAAAAGTAGATAAAAATATTGTAAGAACTGAATATTTTTTCTTTTTTTGTTTGACTATAGATACCGTTTTATGTTTTTTTATAATTATTGTCTCATAAGATACGTTTTTTACTGTTTTATTACAACTACTAAATATATCCTATAGGCATGCATGCTTTTAATGCTACCCATTATTGAACTGCCATGGGATTACGAGTTCTTATATGATTCTAGCAGGCTGGTAGTTCTTTTCAAGTAGTTCCTGCACGTCCTGCTCCTTATAGAGCACCTTGCCCTGACAGTATGTAAAGGGAATCAAGCCCTTGTTGCGATACTGCTGCAAGGTGTGTCGGCTCACTTTGAGCATTTCCGACAGTTCCTTGTCGGTCATATAGCGCACACCGTCCAACAGCGGGCGGTAGTGCTGTGTGGCCTGTTCGTGCAACTCCAGAGCCTTTCGGATGCGTCCGTAAAGGTCGGTGAAATAATCCTTGGTGATAATGTCCTGTCCTAACATGGCGATTCTATTTTGATGGGTTGATTACTTCCGTTTCCTCACTCTTTGGCGACTTCTCCGCCAGCCCGTCTGCGAGGGCTTTCACATCCTTTGCCTTGTAATACACCCGGTGCTGGAACTGCGAGAACGGCAACTTTCCCTGTTCCCGTAGCGAATACACCGTGCGGCGATCCAACCGAAGACCTGTGCACACGTCAGCCGTGTCGAGCCATTGCTCCGGCTGTTTGTCCTCCGTCCGTGCATCCATGCTGGTGATGCGCGAGATAAAGTACTCCACTGTCTGAAGGAAGTCCTCAAAAGCCTTTTTCTCAATAATCACTATCTCCATTTCAATTCCGATTTTTGATTTCGGTTGCAAAGTAACAAAGGAAAAAGGCAAACTCAATCACGGCACTTCGTTTTGGCTGAAAGTGGCGGTAAGATGGCTGAAAATGGCGGTTGAAAGCACTCTGAACCGCCATTCTCAAAGAAAATCATTCCTTAGTAAGCACTTATTAGTGAAACTGGTTGTTCCGATACCCCTAATTTTGCACCCGTAAACTTGAAAATCAGACCAATATGGAGCAACTTTCAAAAGAATACTTCGACCAGTGGATGGCCCGTATCACAGAGCGTCAGGAGCAGGTGATGGGCGAACTACAACAACTGAAAGGACAGGTGGCAGAGGCAAACGAAGACGGTATCATCGACGATGCCGACTTCTGCCAGATACTGAACATCAGCGCACGGACTTCACAGCGATACCGCACGGAGGGACTGATACCCTACAGCGTCCTTCGCCAGCGTGTCTATTACAAGGAAAGCGACGTGTGGGCATTCATCCGCAAGAACAAGAAGGACAAGGGCGGCAAGGTCGCCGAGAAAATAGACCAGGCAAAGCGCCCTTCGTGGAAATGACTATACAGCCGGCTAATAAGTATAGAATCAGAGTGAATCAACATTAGTAACAACTTTCAAAATCCAGTAAGCAATGGACAAGGAAAAAGAAAATGAACAGGAAAAGCAGAAGTCCGACAAGGACGTGCTGATTGTCACGGACAACCAGACAGGAGAGCATGGAGTCGTCTCAGGCATGAACAGCAAAGGCAATCCCATCAAACTCCCTCTCAGGAAGGAATATTCACAGTCCTTCCTCCAATTCGACAAGAACGGCAACGCCCTCGACAACTTCTTCAGCAACTTCGTCCGCCAGTGCAAAGAGCCGACACGATTCGGCTTCACCAAGACCACGACAGGCGTACTTGAACGACTGTTCGCCGGGTCGGAAGAGGCAAAGACGGAAATTGAGGGTGAAAGCATCAATCCATCCAATTACATTAACAACAAAAACAAGAAGAAAATGGAACAGAATCCAAACAATGAAAATGCTGCACAGCAGCAGGAGAACAAGCACCAGTACCAGCCCATCGACGAGACAAAGGTCAATTGGGCGGACATCCAGCAGAAATGGGGAGTCACCCGTGACCAACTCGAACAGTCGGGCGATCTCAACAAAATGCTGAACTACGGCAAGAGTAACCTCATCACCGTGCACCCAGCCTTCGGCGGCGAACAGTTGGAGACCGCTGCCCGTCTGTCCTTCAAGAAGGGAGAGGACGGCAGCGTGAGCCTTGTGCCTCACCTCATCCGCAGGGATGCCAATCTGGAGCAGGAGTACAAGGGACACACCTTTTCCGAGGCCGACAAGTCAGCCCTGAAGAACTACGGCAACATGGGACGTGTCGTTGACCTTTTGAACGATCGAGGCGAACGTGTGCCAAGCATCATCAGCCTCGACCGCCAGACAAACGAGATTACAGACCTGCCAGTGCGTCGTCTGCGCATCCCTGAGAAGATCGGCAACACGGAACTGACGAAGCAGGAACAGGACATGCTCCGTGCCGGACTGCCCCTGAAGAACAAGGAGATTGAGCTTGCCAACGGTCGCAAGTTCACCACCACCCTGCAAGCCAACGTAGAAGAGAAGGGCGTGGAGTTCGTACCCCGTGGCTATCGCCAGCGCAACGGTCAGGAGCAGAGGCAGGAAGGTAACCAGCAGACAGAGGGCCAGGCACAGGATGCCGACGGTGACGGTGCACAGAAACAGCGCCGTCCACAGTGGACGGACGAGAACGGCAACATCAAGCCCATCGGCAAGTGGAAGGGCGTGGAGTTCACCGACGAGCAGAAGCGTGACTACCTGGAGGGCAAGACCATCAAACTCGACGGAGTGCCCGACAAGCAGGGTGTACCCTCCACGATGTACCTGAAGTTCAGCCCGGAGAAAGGCCGTCCGTTGACCTATGCCAATGATCCCGACAAGGCAGTCACCCAGACCCCAGCATCGGAGAGTCAGACACAGGTAGCCGTGAACAATGAGGGCAAGACCAATGAGCAGACCAAGGGCGTGAAGGAACCCCTGCAGCAAAGCCAGACTGCCCCGAAGGACACCAAGCAGAAGGAGCAACAGGATAATGCCGTGAAGCAGGACAAGCCCGAGAAGAAGAAATCGAAGGGTATGAAGATGTAGCCCTCCGGCAACAACAGTCCTAATTTCACTCACTGCTTTTGGCTCGTTCCCGTTCAGGAACGGATGGGGACGAGCCATCATTATACCCATACATCAACAGTAGAATCCCATAAAAAGTAAAAATCATGATTACGATTATAGCAGATACACAGCATATAGCAAAGCGATATGCAAGGATAGTAGGAGCCAGTGACGAGGACACCCGTCACTATGTCGGCAACAACTATGCCGTTACATGGCTGGAGGGCATAGACCTCGGTTTCAGCCCGGAACTCAGCCAGACACTCGACCGCCTTTCACCAACGGCACTGCCGTACTTTCCCGACAGATACCCCGTCGTGCTACTGCCAGCAGACGGACATCTGAAGCCAAGCGAGAAGATGGCAAACCATGCCCGCATCCTCTCGGAACTGATAGCCAACAGTACTTACGTCTATGTGGCGACATCAGACTTGCAAGAAACTCTGCTGAAGGCAGGCCCCATGCTGGTGACCGTCCCGAAAGGCTTCCTGTTCCAGCTTCACCTCCGTTCACTCTCTGCCAAGGGCATCCGTGAGAGCCTGCAGAACCGCCTCCAGATACGTGGCATACAGCAGAAATATGAGCAGGCTCTCAAAAAGCGTAAAGCCGAATGGCTTATATCTGCCAATGCCACTCACCTGCTGGAAAAAGTCTATGGCAAAGGCTCCCATCAGATAGCGCCCATCGCCACGCCCCTGCTGTCACTCATCTGCCGACGCTACAAGGCAAGCAAGGAACACGAGCCAGAATCTGCATGGCAGGTGAACTTCTCCATTGAGAAGGATGGCGAAGTCTATAAGTTCACTTCCGATAAACAGTTTGACAGCGTGGCGGATGCCAATGCCCTGTATATCAAGATGCGGAAGGCAATGGGCGAAGAGCCAGTTATCATCAGTGATGTCTCTGTTAAGACGGAAGAATTGCATTCGCCAGGACTGTTTGACTATCATACCATTCTGCTTGCCGCCAACAAGCATTTAGGATTCGGCATCGTCCATACGACGAAATGCCTGCAGAAGCTCTTCGACAACGGACTGATCACATGGCCTTTCACCAAGGAACATCTCATCAGCCAGAACTATGCCCGTCAGTTCTGGAACAATACCGTCCATGACCTGTGCGGTAATTCCCGATGGGAGCAGATGATACTGAAGATAGACCAGCCCAATAAGGACTGCATCTGGGAATACAGTGGCAAGCGTGACCACATCGGCATCTGCCTGACGGAGCGCAAATGCAATCCTGACGTGTCCAAACTCACGAAGGACGAGCAGAGAATCTATGACCTTATCACGGAACGCATGATACTGGCTTTCGGTCAGAATGCCCGCATGATGACATCAACCGTCTGGGCTATCTTTAAAGGACATGACTTCAAGGTAGAGAAAAGTGTCCTGACGGAAAAGGGATGGACGGCAATGACGAACAGGAAGTTTGGCAATACCTACACCCCATACACCAACTACCACTGGCATGAAGGTGAACTGGAACACTTCTACGGCGTATCCATCATAAAGAGGACAAGCCAGCCGATACCATTGCATACGGCAGAAACCTTGCTCATGGAGGCAGACCTCTTCGACCTCGGCACCGCCAAAGAGAAAGCAGATGCTGTCAACATGCTCTTTGAGAATGGCTACATCGATGCTTTCGACAAGGAGATAGTACCTACAGAAAAGGGACTGGCACTCTACTCCGTCATTCGTGACATGATTATCGGCAGTTCCCTCCAAATGGGACACTTCAACAGGAGATTGTCTTTAGGCCTGTATAGCAAGGCTCAGATAAACAACTATACGGAGGCGGTAGTCCGTGAACTGCTCAGTTCCGAGACGCTGTTTGCCAAGCGTGCCGTCCCCATCGACCGTGCAACAAAGAAGATGATTGACTATATCAAGGAGGAAGCATCATGAGTAAGGAAACGAAAACCACACGGGAACTGAGTTATTACGAACTTTACCTGCTGGACTACCTCCGTCAGCACAAGTTTACCGAACAGCATGACCGTGACTTCATCCGTACCCGTGCGGATGAAGCGGCAGAGACCTACGAGCAGGAACGACGGAACGGACATACACCAGACCAGGCACAGGAACTGGCTATGTCGGCACTCACCAAGGGGCTGCACTATTCTCAGTATGACATCCTTTTAGGCGTCATCGACTCGGAGTTTGAGAAGTCCGTCCCCCCGCTGCTCCATGAACAACTGGCAGAAAACCTTCTGCCGTTCATGGGCAAGGTGTTTTCCATCTACGACCTTGCCAATGATGATTTTCCACTCAGTGACGAATACCAGAATCTCCACGATGAACTGACTGGTGCCGTCACCCTATACCTCAGACAGTATGGCATACAATAGGAAGGAACATCTTCAGAAGAATATCGACGCTATCAGGACGGCATTCCTGATAGAGCGCGAGAAGCGCACCCCCACAGACAAGGAACTAACTGCACTGCGTGGCTACAGCGGTTTCGGCGGATTGAAGTGCGTCCTCTATCCTGCCTCTGCCTTGTCCGACTCCACCAAGTGGCCCAAGTCGGAAATGCCCCTATTTACCAAGACGATGGAACTGCACAAGGTACTCCGTGAAAACGCACAGTCTGAACAAGAGTACAAACGCTATGTGGACAGTCTGAAATCATCTGTGTTGACGGCATTCTATACACCAGGCGTATTCGTGAACACCCTCATTGGCTCGTTCAACTATTTCGGCGTTGTTCCCCAAAAGGTGCTGGAACCGTCATCGGGTATTGGTGTGTTCGTGGATGCGGTGAAGCAGAAAAACAAGGACGCTTATGTCATGGCCTACGAGAAAGACCTCATGACTGGCAAGGTGCTGAAGGCACTGCATCAAGACTCCATCGTGCGCATTGAAGGATTCGAGAAACTGGCAAAGCCGTTTGAGAACTACTTCGACATGGCGGTATCCAACATTCCGTTTGGCGACATTGCCGTCTTCGACCCTGCCTACACCAACAGCAAGGAACCAGTCAGGCGACAGGCGGCAAAGATGGTGCATAACTATTTTTTCCTGAAAGCACTGGATGCGGTGCATGACGGAGGCGTGGTAGCCTTCATCACCTCACAGGGTGTCATGGACTCGCTGACATCAGCACCCATCCGTGAGGAAATGCTGCGTCATGCAGACCTTGTGAGTGCCGTCCGTCTGCCCAACAACCTCTTCACGGAGAATGCCAATACGGAAGTGGGCAGTGATCTTATCATCCTCCAGAAAAACACTGCCAAACAGGAACTGACGGAAACGGACAGTCTTTTCATCAACGTGGAGGATATGGATGGTATCGGAACAAGTGCCTATTTCGTGGCGCATGGTGACCATATCATCCACACCTCTGCCAAGCGTGACACCGATCCATACGGCAAGCCTGCAATGGAGTATATCCATGAGAGCGGTGTTACGGGTATCTCTCAGGACATGGAAAAGGTGGTAATGGCAGACATCAGTGCCAAATTCAACTATTCGCTGTATAGAGGCATAGCCGTTGAGGATGCGGAAGTCATTGAAGAGAAAAACGAGCCAAAGGAAGCGGAACAACACAATGCAGTCATAGAGGAACAAAAGCCTGTTGAGGAAGCCAAGCCTGCCAAGGAAGAGAAACCAAAGGAAGCATCATCCTCTCCCATGCTGTCACTGTTCGACCTCTGGGAAGAGGACGGGATGGAGTTTGAGAAGACCCCGGAACAGGAAAAGCCCAAGCAGAAGACGAAGAAAGCATCGGAATCCAAGCCTCGGAAAAAGAAGGAGGCCACAGCAGTCCAGCAGACTTTGGCACTCGATTTCTCGGCTACTCTCAACATGAACAAGAAGAAGGAGGCAGACGGAGTTCCCGACAATCCTGACGACATCTATGCTGACATCAATTGGGAAGAGAATCCGCCTATCAACGGCTTCTATGAGGTGATGATGGATATGACACCGGAGCAGAGAA
>Ga0310695_10010575_pt1 | contig 13444 bp, 11 predicted proteins | sample RumenRJG_04DNA_FD_203882 | JGI IMG/M metagenome (GOLD analysis project Ga0310695, IMG submission 203882) | Bovine rumen microbial communities from Lethbridge, Alberta, Canada - RJG_04 (v2) (version 2) | ecosystem: Host-associated > Mammals > Digestive system > Stomach > Rumen | place: Canada...
TGTTCTTCAAGTTTCTCACGCAACAAACTCGAATACAGTATTCTTGGCGTCTTATGATTAAAGCATTCTGTATCCAATCTCCTTAGGAGTTCAGCGCCATCAGTGTCAGGATCACTCAAGTCCCAATCGCAGACTATCATGTTAAATTTCAGGCCATGATTTTTAAACCGTTCCTTATAGGCAGCTTTGACTTTATCCACATCGATCTTTCCTTCCGTCAAAAGTTCAGGTTCATTCGGACTACCAACATTAAACTGACGATATGTCAGATTAATACCCTGAGCATCTGCCTCTCTAACCAGATCTTCTATCACATTCGTCTGGTCATTATCATCTATTACCAAAATCAGTTTGTCCATACGCTTAAGGAATAATCATTTCAAAACTTGCACCTTTTAACTTGACACCATTTCCTACGAACCTGACAGAACCTCGCCAGCCTTCTACTACGTTTTTTACCGTATGTAGTCCAATGCCCGAACCATCAGTAGTGGTTACGCCAAGTTCAAAAATGCTGTCTTCCACTTTTTCAAAAATAGAATCCAGCCCGTCTCCATCATCTGAGATGATTAATTGCAGTTTCCCCTCAGCCGTCCGATTTGCTTCTATCAGTACCTTGGTAGCCTTGGCTTTCTGTGAGTTTGAAATAAGGTTATCCAAAATAACGGCTATATCTAGCACACTTATCTTCTTGACGAAAGAATCTATGCTGAACTTCTTTTCTATTTGGATATTGGCATTGCCTACAATATCTTTGTAAATATCAAGATACTGGCTGATATACGCAACCACATTAACTATCTTATTCTCACTTTCAGCCTTGAAGTTAGCTCTTGTTATCAGTTTACTAATCTTCATAGCTTTATCAGCCTGAAAGATAATCTGTCCAAAGACCGTTTCCAAATCGGCTTGGGACAGTTTACCTTTCTTAAAGTCATTATAGGTATTGGCTGTAAGCGACTTGATGTCTCCAGAGATAATTTTGATTGTATGCACCATCCCTTTGGCATCCTCACTCATCGAGCGGCTGGAAGTCAGCAGATAGGTGTTCTTTTCCTTTTCAAGCGCCAGTTTCTTCTCAAGTTCTTCTTTTTCTTTCTCTGCTTTCTCTCTGGCAGCACGCTCAAAGTTTAATTGTTCCTGTTTTTTAAACAGATCTTTATCGCGCTGGTTAATCTCATCTTGTAACAGCACAAGCCTATGTACATCTGTCTGTTCTGGTACAAGTTTGCCTACAAGGGTAAGCAAATTGTTAAGTTCGTCTGAATTCTCATGAAGTCTTGCCCTGTACTTAGCTATACTTTCGGGTGAAGCATTGTCAGTCAATTCAGACAACTCTCTCAAAACTCCATCTATCGAAGATGCGGCCTTCTCTATCTGTGAGTTAAGTATCTCATTAACAAACTCCTCGTTAATATGAAGGTAATCAATGGCAGAATTGTCAACATCAATAATTTGCCTGATAACGGACAAAATTTGTTTGTCACGCGACAGATCATCCATCCTATATTTTTCCTCGCCCTCTAAATTACCATCTTCTGGAACTTTATCAAGTGTCGTATCCCATGCGATTCCCTCTACTACGAAACGCTCTAATCTTCTGAATCCCTTATAGAAGAATCCGTAAGGGACGCCTTCACGTGATAATTCAATGAATGCTTCGTTATTAACAACGCCCGTTCTACTGGTAATAGTGACAAAGTCTCCCCTCTTATCGGAAATCTCCACACGGCCTACAACTTCACGTGTACTCAAGTATCTCTTATAACCCAAACTCTTACGTTTCTCTATGCCCAGCCAGTCGTCTCCCTGGTCACCGTATGGCGGAATCCTGAATCCATTAATAAAGAGGAATATAGAACCAAAGTCAGCAGACCTTAGTCCTGTCTGATTCCTGAAATAGCGCTTAGAATAGGGGTTCAGATAATAAACTGTCATCTTCACATTACTAAGATGAGGATAAACATTCTTTTCTCTCAACTCAAAAACTTCTCTTCCTCTATCCTGTAATTGGGTCACAATAAATTCGCCGTCGGGCTCAATGTAAGAGGTAACACTGGTAGTCCGGAAATTAAGATTCTCAAATATCTTATTCTCAACAGGTCCATTTACTCTCTGAGTATTGGTCTCCTGACTCCTATCATAATTTCTATACTCGTTTGCTACTATTTCTATTCTAAACGAATCAGAAATAAAGGTGCTGTTCGGATTGATAAACTTTTCCAGGTCACGTCTTAAGCGTACTATCTTTTCTGGAGTCCACGTGTCTCTTAGCAGTCTAATATCCAAGATGGTTCCATTGTCAAAGATTTCCCAACCAGTCAGTTTTGTCACCTCTCGCTCAGAGACCTCTTGTACATCAAATTCTATATCCTGTATCTCCTCGTTTTGAGCGTCCTCATTTTCAAACAACCTCCAATCTATAGTCATTTTCAAACATGGATGGTCTAAGGTCTTCGTATAGATTGTAAGAGTCTTTCCAAGTCTATCACAGGAGAAACGGCCTACACCTTTGTTTCCGGCCTGCCAACGACCATTCAGTTGATTATTCTCCTTCTTCTCTGAATAGGCAATGTTCAACCATTTGTTCAGCAGTCCATCATAATCCATACCACACCCCTTGTCACAAACCATGATACCACTCAGTTTGCGATCTTCCTTTTCTTCATCATTATCATCATTTATGACAATGTTTTGAAAATGTAACTCGACAATTCTAGAACCTGCATCGTAAGAGTTCTTCACGAGTTCCAGCATTGCCACATTATCATCGGTAATTAAGTCTTTACCAATGATATTCTTCAGTAATATGTTTGTTTTGAAATGAACTTTTTCTGCCATACTCATTTAACTTATTATTATCTTATCTGACAGTATGTTCTAAGCGTAATTATTCATATGCTTGCATTCCTACAATTCTACAAAAATATGGTCGTCCCCATTCAAATCCTCAGGAATCATCGTCATCTTGACATCCGACACAAATCTCTCTAATTGACTCTTGACTTTTCCATTCGGATGCCCATGATTATTTCTACCCACAGATACAATGCCTTTTATATCCGCCGCATTCTTTATCCTATATCTCACCGCCCCTGCTTTGCCACAATGATGCGGTACAACAAGATAATGCACCTGGCCACCAACCATCCTTAATTTAATAGAGTCATTGGTTTGTTCTTCAGCAAGTCCATATCTGCAATCACCAGGCAGCATAGCATTATTCTTAGGGCCTTGCACAAACATGGTAAGCCCAGAATTATTGATTTTGCTCTGGTAGTACTTGTTTGCATACACCCACAAATTATTATTGATTGGATGTTTTATCCATTTTGTATTTGTAGGCAGCACCACCATATTCACGTTCGCACCTAGCCAATTCAGTCTTGCAATAAAACAAAATGGACTCAAGCTCTTTACACAACGAGGCAACACAAAATACTGTATTTTCATCAGGCAATCATCATCCAATGCATACAGCATGCTATAGTGGTCAGTATGCCAGTGCGAAAGCACAAACATGGGTAGTGTCGAATTATCCAACTCTTGTTCCAATTTGTGTCGCAAGTTCATGAATTCCGGATTACTATCCACCACCTCAGTACCTGCATCGAATATTGCATATGGAAGGTCATTACACTTTATCTCATTACAATTCCCTTGATCAACATCCCAGACCATCAGCTTTGTTTCTGCGTCACTTGGAATATCTGCTGGATTGTTTTTACTTTGTAAACTGCTAAACATCCACTGCGGATAGCTCAATGGAGAGGTTTGATATAGTAAAGTAACATTGTTTCTCGGCTCTTCGTTCTCATTCCGAATTTCCGCATCGTTATCACCTGGGAGTGTGAACTCATATAGCAATGGAAAGTCTTCTGGATTCCCCCTGCTTATAGATAATTCTCTATTAAGCAAAGCTCTAACGTCCAGAAAATAATGCGCTCCCTTCACAGGGACATCAGCAGAACGATAATTATTAATACGGAAAAAGGTAGTCCTTGGCAAACTTCCTATTTCATTTCCGTATTCTTCTGCCAACCTGCTTTCGCGAAATCTCTCCTCAAACCTAATATAATCAGAGAAAGTAAAAAAGTCTAAGAGCAATTTGTAGCATCCTAGGCGTGCCTCTACGAAATCTTCAAGATAGACAATGACTGAGTTTGCAGGGGCCAATATAGCTTGATTAAACAAGCATACCTCGTAATTAGAGTTAAAGAATTGCAATATCGGGAGATTAACCTTTCTCTCTAGATATCTTTCCATAACTTCAAACTCCCACTCTCTAAATGCTGCGTTCATCATGTCCTTTCCTCCTTTTTATTTTATCTTATCAGCCTTCAGATATCATTATATCTCCATCTTATAGCAATTCGTCTCATACCGCTCAAACCCCAGCTCCTGATACAGCCGGTTTGCCGCCACACGTGCGGGATTGGATGTCAACTGTATATGATGCACATTCATCTTCTTTGCCACCTCAATCATAGCCGTCATCAACTCCTTTCCGTATCCACGGCCACGGCACTTAGAGCTGACAACAACAGATTCAATATCAGCAATGGTAAACTCCAGCGTGTGTTTGATGCAAAGAGTTCCGGTAGCCACAATGTGCCCTTCATCCCTAATCACATACACGTGAACATTCGCATCATTCAAGGCATTGTTCAAAAGCTCCTCATTACAGAAACTTGTAGCAGACAACTCATGCATCAGAGCATCAATGTCTGCAAAGTCTTGAGGTGTATATGAACTTAACTTCTTTACCATTTTACAGCATCTAACTCTCAACTAATCAAAGGTAACCCTTCCATTTTCTCCAACACCAATGCAATACCTTAAAGAATGGTATCGAGATTATATCCATTGGATAATATCTAAAAAATCGCAATTGTCGCTTTAATGCCACAAGATTAAAAAAGATCAAATTCTTGGCATCCCTGTTCTTCAAACGGTCATCATACTTTCCGAAGTTTCCGCTCACCATTATTTCATTCAAGAGCAGTTCACCTCGTTTATCATCAGGCCTAGTGACCAACGAACCATCATCCATACCGCAAACCCTCTGGAGCACAAACATCACTGCACGTGCGAATTTTAGCAATCCCACCTTTTTGATGTCAGACGCTGCCAGCTTTCTTCCTTCATCGTCCAAATTCTTTAAGACATAGTAGTAATCTACTATTTGTCGTAATCCTATTCCTTCATATAAGAAATGCATGTAAATATGTGCTAAGATATATACTGCATTAAATCTCAGGGTAGGATATGCGAAACCAAGTTCTTTGTCTATGTTAGAGAACTGTTCATCAGCATGCTGTCTAAAGAAACGCTGTAATCTATGATGAAGAAATGGATTGCAGGAATAAACAGGAATAAAGTGAATTTCCGTTTCAACACCCTTAATAATTCGAGCATCAACATGATGGATTACCACCTTCCCTAACCCAAAGTAACTATCCTTTAAGAACTTTAATACTCTTTCTCTACCACCTTCTACCCACAAATCAATATCACCAGGTTGCCTGAGTAATGACTGAGGATACAATGTCGCTACTCCCTGCCCTTTCAACACACAACTACGAAGCCCTCCATTCTTGATAATTCCAGTTAAATGTTCAGCAGCCTCATTTAGTTTTTTGTTCTGCTGCTCTATCACCTGCACTTCACCAATCCACTGCAGCAACAGAACCTTTGGCACACTTAGTGCCGTATTCGTAGCCCTGATTTTCTCTATTCCACGAATCACAATACCCACTAAAGATTGTTTGGCAGCAATATCATATATCTGTTGCCAATCATCTTCTGATGGGATTCTGCTAAATACAGTTCTAGTTCCGAGTGCTACTTGAATAATTTCAACGAATAAACTCATAATATCAGATTATTATCCACAGTCTTTAGTCCCCCTTTTAAACCTTTGATCCCTATACTGTAGTCCTGAACGGCCAAAGAGCCTTAAACACCAAGTATGTCTTGTTACTCTTTCCAAACACCAGCTTGATGCAATAATACCCACATACAACCATCCAACGAGGAATCCTCAAAACATGCTTTGCCCTTCCTTCTGCCTTCTCTTCCGCAATCACCTTTGCGCTATCAAGCAACTCCTCATCCTTGATGATGTGAATGGTATTATCTACACTCTTATCCACCCAGTCCACCATAGAAGAAACTGCCTTCCGTACATTTAGCACCTCAAACTGCTGGCCGCCACCAATCAAATAAGCCCAATCAGGATACTTCAGGTAATACCGCTTTTGGATATCACGTTTTACATCCTCTGTATATACAGGTGAGAAGCGATAAATATTCCAGACCTCGCAGATAGCTTTTAACCTTTCTTCTGCAAGAGCCTTACTCTTACCATAGTTGGAAATGGGATTCAGTTGTGTATCTGGAGTAATCAGTCCCTTCACCATACCTATAGCATCCACAGTACTGATGAACAAAACCGGAACATTATGCAACGCACACACCTCAAACAGATTCTCCGCACAATCCACATTCACCTTCTTGAATGCTTCCCAGGATGTATCCGCGACACCTGTCGTATGTGCTAATGCGGCCAAATGAATACAACGGTCTATCTTGTGCTCATCTAACAACTTCATCAAGTCTTCCTTTGAAGACAAATCAAGAACAACAGAAGTTAAACCTTCCATTTCTTCTTTAGGCTTAACACGGTCAACTCCAATAACCGTATGTCCTTTCTCCAGAAGTCCTTTAACAACATATCCGCCTATCATACCAGCGGATCCCGTCACTAAAACATTCATCTTTTTTTATCGCTTTCATTAACGTTATCGTTCATAGTAGCTGTCGCATCTGCTTTCAACTCGTTGAGAATCCATGTACATTCCTTGCCACACAACGAATACACAATACAGATGACCGTATAAACAATCATCTTTAGGTCATACCATATGCTTGCTTTTTGAACGTAAGTATATTCCAACTCTCTACGTGTGGGATACACTTTCTCCATATACTCCTTTTCATCCGTAATCTGGTCACCATAGATGTAATCATACAGAGCTGCCGGACCACTCAAACCAACAGGCACCTTAGCAGCCTCGTTCCATTTCCCATAGCGGAACATGTCAAACTGATCCTCAGCTACGGGCCTTGGGCCAACAATAGACATTGTTCCGTTAAGGATGTTTATCAGCTGAGGCAGTTCGTCAATCTTGGCTTTTCGGATAAAATGACCAAACGGAAATATTCTGTCTTCATCAGGTCTCAGGCTGGCTTCAGAACCCTTCTTGGGCGCTTTCAGCACCTTCATTGAGCGGAACTTATACATCTTGAAAGGTTTGTTCCCTTTCCCAATACGGTTTGCTTTATAGAATATGGGTCCCCAGTCACTAATAAGAATTCCTATTGCTGTCAACAGGAATATAGGGGACAATACTATGAGTGCCAGTAATGCACAAAAAAAATCAAATAACCTCTTTATGAATTTGTACATAGAAAACGATAAATCATTATTTGTACCCTACGGCAGTATCACCCACCGCAGGGCTATAGTTAGGCATTATGCCTTAGGCGTATACTTTCCAGTATACAGATAGTCACGAAGCTGCTCCTTGGTCATGTGACCAATACCCAGATAATCCAGATTGTACTTGGTCTCCTTATAGAAGCTCTTCTCGTGGAATGCACCACCAATGGTAATCATGGCGTCAATGATTGGTGTAGGCACACCAAACTTCACACCAAGGTCGTGGTAGATCTTACAACCCACAGGAATATCCTCAGTGATATAACGGTGGTTGATGTTGTTAGGACCAGTGTTGCCTTCGTCGCAAGGCTTGTCAAGCGGGAACACCACGTTATCCTTACCATTCTCATCCAAGCCCATATACTCCTGAGTCAGGATAGAGCGACGGCTGAAGAACATTTCATAATCCCATTTAGGATAGTCTATGCCCAGTTCCTTAGCAATAGCCACCTGCTCCTGATAGAACTGATATTGCACACGACAGATAGAAGGACACAAGCCATGGCTATACATAGAGTAGCTTTCAGGCGCATTACCATAAACCAGCGACCAGTTTTCCATGCTGGAAACACCCAGCAGAGATGCGGGAACGTGAATCACAGGGTTGATGTTAGAGAAACCAATGTCAATCATAGTGTCACCACGGTCAGGACCATTGCCAGTATAAACACTGTCCATGCAAGGCAGATACTTACCACTCTCAATGAAGTCATCCATATCGCTCATGGGCAAGCAGGCTCCACGGAGAGAAATTGCACGGTACTTAATACCTACGTGATTAGTCCAGAAACCCTGAATCTTCTCTACACGGGTTCCGTAAGGCGCACTACCCCAGCCACCAATAATCACATCCTTGGTGCAACCTGCTTCGCGCATGAACTTGCGGAGCAGGAAGCTGGCATAGTTGTCAGGATAGGTGTGAATCACCATACCATCTTCCAGCAGCGGAACAAGCTTTCTCAGATAGTCTTCATGAGCCAATGCGGGAATGGACATCAGGATAAACTTAGCACCTTTCACAGCCTCAGCCATGTCCGTAGTGTACATATCCAAACGGGCACGACCACTGCGCTCAAAACCATAGAGGTTGCGCTGGATGCCATCCATCTGGATACCTGTACGATCCATATAAGCGATAGATTTAGGACTGCGGCTATAAAGCCTAACTTCTCTCTCAGGCTGGCCCAACTTACAATCAGCTGCCAGCGTCATACCTACTGCACCAGCACCCAGAACGGCAATGGGGCAATCTTTCAAATAACTTAAGTCTCGCATATACAATGAGTATTATTGAACTGTTAAACAATTAAACTTTTTAAACTCAAACTATTGTTTTTTTTCTTTCATCTTCTTTTTGAAGTCCTTGATACCACTCCACAAGAATGCAAACCAAGGCAACGGATCATCCCAATAGAACATCTGTTCTTTGACATTCTTGTATCCCAATCTCCACGACATCCTGCGGAAACGATCTTTTGACTTCAAGAACCACAACATATCTGTCTGTCCTATTCTGGAAGCGGTACTCGGTTTAGTCACTTCCATAGGTGTCACCTCCATTCCAAAGGCATCTTCAAGTATCTGCTGGGCATGATTTACCCCGGCATAAAACCCTAATGCAATGCCGTGAACCGGCCTGGGATTAATTTCAATCACCTTGCAAACATTATCGCGACAGTCAAGCATCAGGTCAACTCCAATTTCTCCACGTAAGCCCATCATGGTTACGAGTTTCTCACAATAGGCATTCACCTCAGGGCGCACATAGATACCATTTAGCGTACTTGTTCCACCTTCTTCTGGGAATAAATGCTCGCAGATGTAGAGATACGAACTTTTCACAACTCCATTCCTGTCTACCATTACATTGCCACCCATCACACGGCTGCCTGCAGGAATATACTCCTGAATCACATATTCTTTAAGATGAATATTATGTTCTATTACATAACTCTTCATCTCCTCTGATGAGTGGAAAATATGGAATCCTCTAGCGCCATACATACTGTGCGGCTTGATGATAACTGGGAACTGTACTTTTCCATCAATATCCTCAGCTTTCTCTATGCCAAAGAAAGTCTGCGGACATGGAATACCATTCTCCATGCATACCCGCATCACCTCTTCCTTATTGTTCGCACGGTCAAATACTTCTGGCTCATTGGCATAGATGATGGCATACTTAGAGAGTTCTTCCTTGTTGTGCGACAGAATGCGGGCAGAGAATTCAAATGGTGCAAACACCATATCGAATTTTCCGGTCTTGACTAATTTCACGATATACTCTTCAGATTCTACTGATTTGTGCAGGTCACACACACCAAGGATCTTATGATCTGCATACCGAGATACATAACCACAATCCCATTTAGAACCGCAGAGTACAGATACTTCGCACCCAAGTTTTTTAAACTCACGGATAAAAGGCAACGACTGTTTGGTATACCCTTCCAGAACAAGGATTTGTTTACCACTATAAGATTTTCTTTTCACTGCTTATTCTTTAAATAAATCGTCTACGAGTCCCTTTACCGAATATTTATATAATACTTCTTGAGGTACCTCCTCAAAAGGTTTCTCAAAAAACGATTTTGGAATTATCGGATTCTCCAAATCAATAACAAAAATATTGTTAGGATTATAAAAATCGTAATTCTCAATTTCTCTATTTGTTGTAATATACTTCTTATGGGCCGCCATTGCTTCGTAAGGCCGTGTCGACAAACTTTTCTGAACAGGTGGATTGATATCAATGATTGATGTGCAATACGACAACACCTTTGTAATACCTTCAATTGTTAAAGGTTTAAAATGTATTTGCCAAATATGGAAAAAGGGGAAGCCCTTAAACAAATTCCTTATATAAATAATAATACTTGGGACAAACATGTACCTGTAGAAACAGTATCCCTGATCATGGAAAGATTTCGTAAGAAACTTGATAGTCTTCTGACGTGGTGGATAAACTGTTCCTATAAATGCCATATCATATTCGCTCTCACTATTTTCCACGTGAGCATATTGGTCAACAAAAAAAGTAGGTCTAAACGTCAATCCCTTATTATTTAATACGTCTTCTGGGTCAAAAGAAAAAGCCCTGTCACAGCATTGTATTATATTGCGTTTATTGCAATATGCTAATATGTCCCAGAGATACAAGATTACTTTGGCTTGAGGAAAGGCTTCTCTAAGATGATTAATTGATAGAGGAGCAAAAGCTTCCCCCCTGCAAATAAGAATAAAATCTATCTTGTGGCCTGACACCTCATCTAGTATCTTATTAATATAATTGTCAAACAACTGCGGTATTGTGTTCTTAAAAAGCCTGACTATTATCTTCGATAGCATCCTTTGAGAAGGGCGCTCATCATAACCATATACAACCGCTCCTCTACGCTCTAATTCACTTTTAATCGCCTCCCCATAGTGCTTCGTGGCACCGTATGGAGAGAACATCAATACACTTTTGCCCTTGAAGTCAGTCATTCTCCTAAATATTATAATGGGGATATAATTCTTTATGCTTGTAAATCCACTCTGCCATTTCAGCTACCATCTGCTCATAGTCAGGGATACGGTAGTTGAAATCCCAGTTGGTACGTTTCAGGCTCTTGTCAGCATTAACTCCTTCAACAGGATTAATCTGAACACGACCACCACGCAAATACTTATTGAAGAGCTTCAAGAGTTCATACTTAGAGATGTCAGTATCCGGGACTGCATTCACCAAGCCGTGAGCACGCTCCTTGGCAGCAGCTTCCATAGTCTTGGCCAACTGATAAGTACACTGACCAGTCCACATAGCTTTGGTGTAACCATTCACTACAGGATGCTCTCCTAATGTATTATTCATGAACCAGTTCAACAGTCCAATGCCTTTAGGATTGATGTCTGCCCCAACAATGGAGTTACGCAATGAGAGGTTTTTGTCATCATCCAACTCGCCAAGTGCCTTACTGCGGTCATAGAATGTCTCACCATCGCGTAAGTCATGCTCTGTATAGCTTCCTTTTTTTCCAGAAAACACACAGTCGGTAGTCATGTGGATTACCTGGGTGTCTGTACCTTCTGTAGTCTTTGCAAGGAAGTGCGGAAAATAACTGTTCAAAAATGCAGCCAAAGCATGATTATTCTCTGCAAACTGATTCAGTACACCAATACAGTTGATAACAGTATCATAATTACCCTCCTTAATAACACGACCTATAGTTTCTGTATCAAAAGCATTGCCGGCAAAACTCTTAATGAGTTTAGACTCCTGAAGGTCAAAGCCATAGACCTCGTGTCCTTGCTCCTGAAGATATAAGCAGATGGTATGACCAGCCATACCATTGCAGCCACAAATAAAGAATTTCATATTGCTATTGTTTATTATTCAGAACGTATTTCTTTAGCATGAGCGCGAGGCTGCAAACCAAGGTCTTCACGGATAAAGGTGAGTTTCAGCAAAAGTTCCTTCATCTCCTCAACAGTCAAACGTTTGGTGTTATGACTGTGATACTCTTCCATCTTATCGATCTCAGGATTACCACCTTCAACCTTATCATAGTTAAGGTCACGACCATCACAAGGAATACGATAGTAACCACCCATATCAATAGCACGTGCCATCTCTTCACGGGTTACCAGTGTCTCATATATCTTCTCTCCATGGCGTGTGCCAATCACCTTTACCTCAGTCTTGCCATACTTTGGATCAATCTTGGCATAAGTCTGCTTCAATGCCTCAGCCAGCACATCCAATGTTGCTGCAGGTGCTTTCTGAACAAACAAATCACCATTCTTACCATGTTCAAAAGCGTAGATGACTAAATCTACAGCATCATTGAGCGTCATCATAAAACGAGTCATCTGCGGATCTGTAATAGTAATGGGCTTGCCTTCCTCCATCTGGTCAACCCAAAGGGGAATCACACTACCACGGCTGGCCATTACATTGCCATAGCGGGTGCAGCAAATGGTTGTTTGTGCATTATCTCCCAACTGGCGTGCCTTAGCAACAGCCACCTTTTCCATCATAGCTTTGGAGATACCCATAGCATTGATAGGATATGCAGCTTTATCCGTAGAAAGAACGACAATATTCTTAACACCATGTGCAATAGCAGACTCCAGCACATTGTTTGTACCAATGATGTTTGTCTCAACAGCCTGCATCGGGAAGAATTCACAAGAAGGAACCTGCTTCAATGCAGCAGCAGAGAAGATGTAATCCACTCCTCCTCGCATTGCAATATCGATGCTCTGGCGGTCACGTACATCACCAATATAGAACTTCACCTTTTTAGAAGCTTCAGGATATGCGGCTTGTAGATGGTGACGCATATCATCCTGTTTCTTTTCATCACGACTGAAGATACGAATCTCCTTAATATCACTCTCAAGAAAACGTTTCAGTACCATGTTACCGAAACTACCAGTACCTCCTGTAATCAAGAGGGTTTTGTCTTTAAATATTGACATAATATATTAAATATTGATTATTCTTGAATAAAGTTTAAATATTCATTTTCTAGCCATTGGGCCGTAAAGCATCCATACTTTTCTTTCCAAAGTTTATGTGCATTCTCTCCATAGCATATTATACTTTCCTTTGTTATTGTTGCGATGACTGTCTTTATCTCATCTAAGCTCTCTTCCGCAACATATCCAGTTTCATTTAATAGAACTTTCTTCTCAACAATAGTCCCTTTTGTTGAAAAAATAGGCTTGCCCAAAAACATCGACTCGTAATATTTATTAGGAGCAGCATATATGTTGTTAGGATTAACTTTAGAATACATTGCATACATCACATCTGAGTTGAAAGAAATATTAAGCCCTTCTTGATAAGGGACTTTCCCATAATATCTTACATTCGGACAATTTCTAAGACTATCTAACTTTTCTTCCAATTCTTTTTCGCCATATCCTGCTATAGCAAGATTAATGAGCCCTTTC